>Ga0265295_1000413_pt1 | contig 87112 bp, 79 predicted proteins | sample Munlansysbiofilm_FD_192503 | JGI IMG/M metagenome (GOLD analysis project Ga0265295, IMG submission 192503) | Leachate microbial communities from a municipal landfill in Southern Ontario, Canada - Methane capture system biofilm | ecosystem: Engineered > Solid waste > Landfill > Unclassified ... | reverse complement strand
TTATAAGAATAGAATTGGCAATGTTCTTATCAATCCCTTCCTGCAGAATTTTGGTGTTGGTGACAAATAAGTCGTCACCGACAATCTGAATTTTTTCACCCAACCGCTCAGTCATCAACTTCCAGCCATCCCAGTCGTTTTCGGCCATGCCGTCTTCAATGGAGATGATGGGGTAACGTTCCACCAAGTCAGCATAAAAATCCACCATTTCTTGCGCGTTCTTTTGGGCTTTCGCTTCATTGGTCATGGTGTAAACACCATCGTTATATATTTCAGATGCGGCAACATCAAGAGCCAGCAGGATTTCCTCTCCAGCTGTGTAACCAGCCTCTTGAATGGCTTCCATAATAACTTCAAGCGCCTCTTCGTTGCTTTTGAGGTTAGGTGCAAAACCTCCTTCGTCGCCGACAGAGGTGCTGTGCCCCTTGCTTTTAAGTACTTTTTTGAGGGAATGAAAGATTTCAGCTCCCATCTGTAATGCCTGCTTGAAGGTAGACGCACCTACCGGCATTATCATGAACTCCTGGATGTCGACATTATTGTCGGCATGGGCGCCGCCATTGAGGATGTTCATCATGGGGACGGGCAATTCTTTAGCGTTTGGCCCACCGATATATTGGAATAAAGCCAAGCCTGATTCGTCGGCAGCAGCACGGGCGCATGCTAGAGAAACGCCAAGCATGGCGTTAGCGCCAAGGTTGGATTTTGTTTCCGTGCCGTCAAGCGCTATTAACTTAGCATCTATTCCGGCCTGGTCGGTTATCTCCCAGCCAATAAGGGAGTCGGCGATGGCGCGATTGACATTGTCTACAGCCTGGGTAACGCCTTTGCCCAAGTAGCGCTGCATATCGCCGTCACGCAACTCGAGAGCCTCCCTTTCGCCGGTTGATGCACCGCTGGGGACCGAAGCGCGCCCCATGGCGCCACTTTCTAGGTACACGTCTACTTCTACGGTAGGGTTACCCCGTGAATCGAGAATTTCCCGCGCATAAATTTCAGAGATGCCACTCATGTTGCCTCCTTACAAAGCATGTTGTGCTAATGATGATAAAAGGGAAAACCATGTTTATGTTCCCACAGATTATGTAGTATAGTCCACTATGTCTTTATAGCATACGCTAAGCTGGTTTCAGCAATCTTTTGTCTTAAAAGACCGCCAAGTTTGCCCGCTTCTGGAAAGGATAATAATTGAGCAACACGTACAATTCAACCTACACCATAGATGATCCCGCAACTTTCAGCCAACTTGCAGGAACTCGGAACTGTAACTTAAAACAAATGGAAGCCCTCCTCGAGGTTAAACTTGCAACAAGAGGGCAGGCGATTTCCATTGTTTCAGCGGAGCAGCACCGTTTTGAACTTGCAGAAGTGCTGCTGCAGCAACTTACTTCCTTGGTGCGTAGAGGTTACCCACTGTTTGCGCCTGATATCGAGTACGCTGTCAATATTTTACGCGCAGATTCTTCTACGGACTTGGCAGAAATATTTTTTGATACCATTCTTATTTCGGCTCGCAACAAATACATAGCCCCTAAAACGTTGGCTCAGAAACAATATATCGATGCGGTTCGTAAGCTCGATGTAGTGTTCGGAGTAGGGCCTGCCGGAACAGGCAAGACCTATCTGGCCATGGCGCTTGCAGTTGCGGCGTGGCAGCAAAAGCAGGTGAGGCGCATTGTTCTGGTGCGGCCAGCAGTAGAGGCCGGAGAAAAACTCGGCTTTCTACCCGGAGATATCGCCGAGAAAGTAAATCCTTACCTGCAACCGCTTTATGATGCATTGTTCGACATGCTCGAGGTTAAAAAAGCTCAGGCCTTAATAGACGATGGACTGATTGAGGTCGCTCCGCTAGCTTTTATGCGCGGGCGGACGCTGAACGATGCCTTTATAATTCTCGATGAGGCTCAGAATACCACAACGGAACAAATGAAGATGTTTTTGACACGTCTTGGATTTGGCAGCAAGGCGGTGATAACTGGGGATACCACCCAGATTGATCTTCCAACGGGTAAGCATTCAGGGTTGCTACAGGCTCTTGAAATACTGCCGGATGTGGAAGGGGTGGGAATAAGCCTCTTCACCGATATCGACGTAGTGCGTCACCCTATTGTGCAACGCATAGTGCGGGCGTATGCCGCTCTGGATAAATAATCATGTCAGGTAAAATTGCTAGTAGTCAGCCTCAGGGAGCTCAGCAGAAGGGTCCTCAAGGGCTAGGTAGAAAAACGGAACAGAGCGATATCTTGCGGCGCCAGCGTTACGCCATGCTGTTTTTTTTAGCCCTTATTCTAGCTTTAATCATCGTACCGCTGGGCGGGTTCATCCCGATTAACTTTGCCGCCGGAGATATTGCGCCGCGCGATATAAAGGCGCCGCGCGATTTTCTTGTCCCAGTCCCGGAACTGACTGCAGAGAAACGCCAGCAAGCGGCCAATGCTGTGGTGCCGGTATATGATTACGACAGACGGCCAAGTCGTGTCCTGGCGCAGGGGGTGAGCAGGGTGCTGCAAATCTATGCGCCCACGGTCACGACTACGCCCATTCCTACTATTGGGCAAGAAAACTCCACCGCGCCAGTCCAAGATCAGCGGCAGGCCATGGTGCAAGAATTGCTGGGTACCGAACTTAGCGCCGAGCAACTCAGCGCGGTGATTAACCTTGGTTCCAATCCTCAATTTGTGCAGCAATTCCGGGATGCTGCCATCGACATCCTGTCGGGGTATATAGTCGGGAGTACAGATCTGTTTTTTGCCAACTGGAGTGGTGCCATAACCCTTAAAAACCTGGCCTCTGGGCAGGAATCGCTGGTTACAGATATACAGTCGATTCTCAGTCGTAGTGCTACTGTTGCCAAACTTCGCTCTGCGGTAGAGGTAGAGGTCAAGAAGGGGATGCAGCAGGACTTCAATATTCTGCTGGATTTGGTTCGTCAACTCCTGCGCCCCAATCTTACGTTCAACCAAGGTGAGACAGAGCAACGCCGCAAGGATAGTGCCGCCGCCGTTTCGCCGGTGCTCTCGCAGGTAAAACGTGGGGAAATGATCGTGCGCGAAGGTGAGAGGGTCAGTGCGGAACAGGCACGTCTGCTGCGCATATTACAGGGAGATGCGGCAGATGTCCTGAAAACAGTGCGTACCGTTGCTGGGTTGTGGCTCGCTATTGTCCTGATTTTTTATGCCATGCACAAATTTGCCCATGGCAATATTCGCAAATATAATCCCGATTCACGCGATTTATTATTTCTGGTCATGGTATTTATAGCCTCATTTGTTTTGGCTAAAGTTGGTATCTTTATCTCGACTGCCATGCAGAGTGCTTTTCCCTATATCGATTCAGGGTGCTATTATTACGCCCTCCCGTTTGCCGCCGCCGCCATGTTGGTGCGTATCGTACTTAATTCTGAAACAGCTATGGTTTTTTCGGTTCTATTCGCACTGCTGACCGGTTTGCTGTTTGCAGACAATCTTTTTGTCGCCTTATATGTTCTCATTGGAAGCCTTGTTGCTGCTCACAGCGTCAAGTACTGCATGTCGCGTAGTAGCCTGTTTCGTGCCGGTCTTATCTTGTCGGTGGCGAATATGGTTACCGTAACGGCCATATTTGCGGTGGAAGGGCATCATTTCGACACTCAGTTTCTGTACGCTACAGGCTTTGCCTTCTGCGGTGGCTTTATCTGTGCATTGCTGGTCAACGGAACCATCCCTCTTGCGGAGGCAGTATTCAAATACACAACTGACTTCAAGCTGATGGAGTTGGCCAACATGAATACTCCTATTTTGCGCGAACTTATGATTCAAGCACCTGGCACTTATCACCATTCGATCATGGTAGGATTACTGGTAGAGAATGCTGCTGAGTCCATAGGGGCAAACCCACTGCTAGCTCGTGTAGCGGCTTATTATCACGACATTGGCAAGGTAAAAAAACCCCTCTATTTCTCAGAAAATATAAAAAACCAGGAAAATCGCCATGACAAATTAGCTCCATCGATGAGCGCCCTTATTTTGACTTCACATGTCAAGGATGGAGCGGAGCTTGCGCGCGAAAGCAAACTGGGCAATGTGTTGATTGAGATAATCCGTCAGCACCATGGCACCTCCCTGATAAAATTTTTCTATGAAAAGGCGCAACAACAGGCAAAAGATGAGATGGTTAACGAACAGGATTATCGTTATCCGGGTCCAAAACCGCAGAGCCGCGAAGCCGCGCTTATAATGCTCGCGGATTCCGTTGAGGCCGCCGGCAGAACTTTGGCCAATCCTACTTCGGCACGGATTCAGGGGATGGTGCAGAAGATTATCAACAATATTTTTATCGATGGCCAGCTCAACGAGTGTGATTTAACTCTTATGGATCTGCACAAGATCGCCAAGAGCTTCAATCGTATTCTGGTGGGTATATTTCATCAGCGGATTGAGTATCCGGAACCGGCGTATAAAGAACGGATAAAAGAGGATAAAAAAACCACTTCAGGTGAGTCGAAAGGGAAAAGCAGTGGAGATATTAATAGAGAATCAACAGCAGAAACAAGCGGTAAACCTGGAGAAGTTACAGCAGATATCGCTGAAGATCTTAAGCGTCTTGGAATGTCCTGACGAAACCGAGTTGTCGATTTTAATTGTGGATGATGCCGCTATTCAAGAGATTAATCGAGAATATCTTCAGCGTGATCACCCCACCAACGTCATCTCCTTTTCCCAGCAGGAGGGTGAAATGCTTGGCGGGCCTGATACGCTGCTGGGGGATGTAGTTATTTCTGCCGAGACGGCTGCGCGTGATGCGGCGGAGGCCGGAATTGAGATGTTCGACGAGCTGGTGTTTCTGCTGTTGCATGGAATTCTCCACCTCCTCGGGTACGATCACGAGCGTGGGACGCAGGCTGAAGTCGAGCGCATGGAAGCCAAAGAACAGCAGGTGTACGCGCTCCTCAAGGCTGAGCGCTTAATTTTAGAACATGAGTGAAGTTTTGAGCAATTGGGGTGCGTTTAATGGGTGAAAATGGCTCTAGTGATAGAGGGAATTCTTTTTGGCATAAATTGTTTCGCTACAAGCGCCGGAATGTGACTGCTGGAGATGAGTTGCACGACCTTATAGAGTTTTCTGAACGTCAGGGCTTGATCAACGCCGAAGAAGGCGAAATGTTCAGCTCTATCATTGAATTTGGCGATACCATTGTACGCGAAGAGATGATTCCACGTACAAAGATGCGCTGCTGCTCTGTAGACGCCTCCCTTAGCCAAATTATTAAAATAATTATCCGGTATGGGCACTCACGTATTCCGGTATATGAAAACTCAATCGATCAGATAGTTGGGCTTGTTTACTCAAAGGATCTGCTTAAATACTGGGGTAAATCAGATGCGGAAGTTTCTTTGCGCGATATTATGCGTACTCCGTATTTCGTACCCGAAACCAAGCGTATTGAAGAGTTGCTGCGCGAATTTCGCAGTAAAAGGGTGCATTTGGCCATTGCCATCGATGAATATGGCGGTACTTCTGGACTGATAACCCTTGAAGACCTTATTGAAGAAATTATTGGCGATATTAAAGATGAATACGATGCCGAAGAGAATCTTTTAGTTGAAAAACAGGATGGTAGCGTGATTGTAGATGCTAGGCTGAATCTATATGAGCTCGAAGATTACTACCATTTGGATGAAATCCCTCGGACTCAGTTCGATTCTGTGGGAGGGCTATTGTTGTACGAACTCGGGCGTTTGCCAAAGATTGGGGAAACCGTCACTTGCTTTGGTTTGCAGTTTGAAATTCTCAATAGTGATAAGCGCGTTATTCGCAGTGTAAGGGTAACCAAGGTTGACCAGAGTCATACAGATGAGCTCGCAGGCGAGGCTGTGTGAGAACTTGAAGTTAGATAAAAACGATGTAGTTGCTGCTTTTGCCGGGCTGGTCTCGGCATTGTCTTTTATGTGGCCCTATTCAGCATTACTTGCAGGTCTTAACTGGGTTAGCCTCGCCCCGCTTATTTTCATGTGCGAAGATAAGCCCTGGCGCCGCGGACTAGTTGCGGGTGTGTGCTTTTTTGCTCCGGTGTTGTACTGGCTCAACCATGTCATGGTAGATTACGGTGGGCTCCCCGTTGCGGGCTCCATTGTGCTATATCTGCTGCTGGTGGTTTATCTTGCCCTTTTCTGGGGCGCAACCTGCTGGTGTAGTGCGCGCATAGTTAAGCATGCCCCGCTGCAACTGTGGCAGGTTTTCCCGTTTGTGTGGATTGCGTTTGAGTTTTTGCGTAGCAAACTGCTCACTGGTTTTCCTTGGGGTAGCATCATCTATTCCCAGGCCGCATTGCCAATCCTCGTGCAGAGCGCGGATATCGGTGGAATGTGGCTGCCGATGCTGATTTTACTGCTGGTTAACTGCGTGGTAGCAATATTGCTGCATTCAATCTGGCGCAAGGCTGCAGCGGCACCTCTAGGAGTATTGCTGGTACTGGCGGCTGGAGCCTTTAGCCTTAATGCCGCCTACGGAATTCATGCCGTGGAGCGCCATGCCGTGGAGCGCCATGCCGTGGTAGATGCATTTGCTACGCTGGCGGCAGAGTCGGGCGAAGCAGCGGAGTCTGTCCTGAGTGTAGCTTTAATTCAGGCTAATATTGACCAGCATCAGAAGTGGCTCAGTAGCAACATCGCTCACACCGTGCGCCTATATACAGATATGAGCAGGCAGCACCCTCAGGCCGATCTAATCGTCTGGCCAGAAAGCGCCACTCCGTTTTTTTATCAGGATGGCTCCAGTTACGCAGTTGAAGTGGACGCTGTAGCTGAAGATCTCGGTGCGAATATCTTGTTTGGTAGCCCCGCCTATGTAGCAAACTCCAAAGGGTTCAATTATTTCAACAGCGCCTATCTTCTTGATGCTAACGCGGAGCTGCTGGGGCGCACAGATAAGGTACATCTGGTTCCGTTTGGAGAATATGTTCCTTTAGGTTCACTGCTGGACTTCGTGGATAAACTAGCTACCGGGGTGGGAGATTTTCGCCCTGGCACGCTGCAGCTTTTGCCATTACATGGGCGTGCTGCCGGGGTTTTAATCTGCTATGAATCGATATTTCCCGAACTGGCCCGCGTTCAGGTGCAGATGGGGGCGCAGTTGCTGTTTAACCTGACCAACGATGCCTGGTTCGGCGATACTCCAGCGCCGCATCAGCATCTGCAGATGGCGCGTTTCCGTGCCCTGGAGAATCGGCGTTGGTTAGCTAGATGTGCAAATACCGGAGTCTCCACCTTGATTGATCCTGCTGGTATGCTCCATGGGTCAACCGAGATTTTCCGCGCTGGGGTAGTAACAGGTAATGTTACGTTTCATCAAACACAGACAACATATACCCGCTGTGGAGATATCCTAGCGTGGCTGGCAGTTTTTTTGTGCTGCGGGTGGATGTGGCAGAGCAGAAAAAAAAGGCTGTCGGCGCGCCGATAGCTGTGGCATTATGGCTGACTTTGCTGGTTGCGTAAGCCATGCATGGCAAAGACCAGATAATCCATTTCTCAGCGCTGTATGTTCGCGATGGCAGCTGTAAGCAGGTGTATTGTGCTGCTGGACCGGTGCAACGGTGGTTATTGCACGGTTCAAATCGAATGTGCTGAATTTAGGCGCAGGACTTGGTTAAGGAGGAATTATTAGATGTTTCGAGAAGAAAAAGAACAGCTCAATCAACTCAATGAGAAGTTGGATGAGCTGAGGAGGTATCTTTGACCTTGATGCTAAACGCGAAGAGATCGAAGAATTGGAAGCCGAAATTGCAGAACCGGAGTTTTGGAACCAGCAGGAACATGCCCAGAAGCTGTTGAAAGAGCGAAATAGATTGGAGCGGGTGGTCGAGTCATGGGATCAGGCGTTTCTAAACTATGAAGACGCACAGGTTTTAATCGAGCTGGGTGAAGAAGACGAAGATGAAAGTGTTGGTGCAGAAGCAGCAATTCTGTTGAACCGGGCACAAGAGCAGGTGGCGAAGATCGAATTTGCGCGCATGCTTTCCGGCGCGCACGACGAAAACAATGCGATTTTCAGCATCAATGCCGGAGCAGGGGGTACTGAAGCCCAAGATTGGGCCGAAATGCTGATGCGCATGTATCTGCGTTTTTGCGAGCATAAGGGTTTTAAAACCGAGATTACCGATTACCAGAGTGGGGATGACGCAGGGGTAAAAAGTGTGACCTTTACGGTAGAAGGCGATTATGCCTACGGCTGGCTCCGTTCTGAAATGGGGATTCATCGCCTAGTGCGTATCTCCCCTTTTGATGCTGCCTCCAAACGCCATACCTCTTTTTGTTCTGTGTTTGTGTTCCCTGCTCTTGACGACAGCATCCAAATAGAGATTAACGAAAACGACCTCAAAATTGATACCTACCGCGCTAGTGGAGCCGGTGGGCAGCATGTAAATAAAACCGATTCCGCCATCCGTATAACCCATATTCCCTCAGGTATCGTAGTTTCGTGCCAGAATCAGCGTTCGCAGCTGAACAATAAAGCTGAAGCAATGCGTCAGCTTAAGGGGCGCCTGTACGAGATGGAGGAGCAGAAGAAGAAGGAGAAGGCTAGCGCCCTTTCCGGAGAAAAGAAAGAGATCGGCTGGGGCAGCCAAATTCGCTCCTACGTTCTTCATCCTTACCGCATGGTAAAAGATCACCGCACCGGATATGAAGTGGGCAACACCGATGCCGTACTCGACGGCGAAATAGAAGGATTTATTGAACATTATCTTATGGCGGATTGACGGAGAATTACCAGTCGAAGGTGCAAGCGGCCAGATTAGGTTCGTGTGCGTGCGATAAAACACATGCGCCGCTTCAAGCTGTGGGTTTTGCGCTTTTACTTCATGGATAAGACTGTGTGTTTTACCCGCGCCAAATGGCAAAATAGGCCAGCTGGCAAACGCTGCACGGATTGGAAAGGAAGGACCTTAATAGATGCAAAATGTAGAAGAAAATGAGCAGGTAGCCCAACGCAGGGCCAAGGTTGCCTCACTGCGGGAGCAGGGGATAGATCCTTACACAAACAAATTTCGGGTTGAGCACCAAAATGCTGATGTTCATCACGACAACCCAGATAGCGAGAATCCAGCCGCGACTGAGTATCGCATCGCTGGTCGAATTATGGCGCGGCGCAGCTTCGGTAAGGCAGCTTTTGTTCAGCTCCAAGACAGAAGCGGACTTCTGCAAGTGTATGTAGCGCAAAAAGAGCTAGGCGCCGAGATGTTCAGTGTTTTTGACAGCCTCGACATCGGCGATATCATCGGTGTGGTCGGGACAGTTTTTTTTACCAAGACTGGTGAATTGTCCCTGAGGGCAAAAACCCTGGAGCTTTTGACAAAATCTCTGCAGCCGCTACCGGAAAAATGGCACGGACTGAAGGATGTTGAAACACGCTATCGGCAGCGCTATCTCGATTTGATCGTTAATCCGGAAGTCAAGGACGTGTTTGTTAAGCGTAGTCAGATCATCAGTCTGATGCGGACCTTTATGCAAGATAGGGGTTATCTAGAAGTAGAGACTCCGATGATGCAACCCTTGGCCGGGGGGGCGACCGCCAAGCCTTTCGTCACCCGCCACAATACACTGAAGATGGATCTGTACCTGCGCATTGCGCCGGAGCTGTACCTTAAGCGCCTGGTAGTGGGTGGGTTCGAGCGCGTATTTGAAATCAACCGTAACTTTCGCAATGAGGGGATATCGATACAGCACAACCCCGAATTTACTATGATGGAATTCTATCAGGCCTATGCTACCTACCATGATTTAATGGATATGACCGAGGAGATGGTCTGTCATATCGCGCGCGAGGTGTGCGGCAGCGAAGTTATCAGTTACGGTGGGCGTGAAGTAAATCTCACCGCGCCTTGGCAGCGTTTGACGGTGCGCGAAGCCATAGTTAAGTATGCAGATATTAGCGCCGAAGACCTTGAGGACCATGCTAAGGCGCTGGCCTATGCACGCAGTCTTGGGCTTGACTTTAATGACTCAATCGGACACGGCAAGTTGTTAACGGAAATTTTTGACGAAGTGGCCGAGCCGCAGCTCTGGGATCCCACCTTTATCACCGAATATCCAACTGAGGTGTCACCACTATCGCGCCGTAATGATGAAAATCCGGACGTTGTCGACCGTTTCGAGCTTTTTATAGTGGGACGCGAACTAGCCAATGCCTTTTCTGAGCTCAACGATCCCGAAGACCAAAAAGGGCGTTTTTTGGCGCAACTGGTCGAAAAAGAAGCGGGTGATGAAGAGGCACACGCCATGGATGAAGATTATGTCCGTGCACTTGAGTACGGCTTGCCGCCTACCGCTGGGGAAGGGATAGGGATCGATCGACTGGTTATGCTGTTGACCGATTCCGCCTCTATTCGCGATGTTATTCTGTTCCCGCAGTTGCGTCCCGAAAGCCATTGATGGTGATGGCACTGCTGGTGTGTTAGCTGCTCCCATTTGGGTCAAGGTGTTGCCAGTTGTTCTTAGCATTTGCTGTTGAGGGTAAATACATAAACGTGATGAACTGGGAAAGTGGAGAATAAATGCGCTATGAATGGCTGATCGGCCTGCGCTACCTCAAGGCGAAACGCAAGCAGACATTTATTTCGGTTATCAGTTTCATCTCCGTGGCCGGTGTCGCCCTTGGGGTGGCTGCCTTGATTCTGGTACTGGCAATCATGACTGGTTTCCATGATGGTGTGCGCCAGCAGATTCTGGGCAACGTTGCGCATGTCATGGTGCAAAGTCGGGACGCGGGGATGCCCAACTGGGAACAGGTGGTGCGTAAAATTCAGACGGTTTCCCCTGCGGTGAAGCAGGCTGAACCGTTTGTCAGCAAGGAGGTAATGCTCCTCGCCGGTGCCAATGTCGCCCCTGCCAATATCAAAGGGGTGCGCAGCAGCAACCGCATTATGCGGCTTGAATACGATACCGGTCCCTCCAACCCCCCCGCAAACGTGCAAGAAGCTCTTTTTGACGCGAGTTCCCGCAATCAGGTTACTCCTGGGATTGTTATTGCGTCCGATACTGCCGCTACCCTCGGCGTTGTAGTTGGCGATAAAATCCAGGTAATTCCACCGGATTTCTCCCTCACCCCATTTGGGATTGTCCCCAAGATTCGCCCGTTTGAGGTGGTCGCTATATCTCGGAGCAAGGGTGGATTTCTCGATGCGTATTACGCCTACATAACCTTAGAACAGGCACAGGGGTTTGTCGGTGAAAAGGATCGGGTCAGCGGTATTGAGGTGGAGCTTGAGCATTTTGATCAGGCTGCTGCCGTAGCTCTGCAGCTACGGGAAGCCTTTCGCTATCCCTATTCGGTCAGATCGTGGGAAGACATGTTCGGATCGTTTCTTGCCGCGCTGAAACTGGAAAAACTCGGGTTGTTTATCATCCTCGGAATTATTGTGGTGGTTGCCGCCTTTAATATCGGGACTACCCTGATAATGGTGGTGATGGATAAACATAAAGATATCGCTATTTTACGCTCCATGGGTGCGACGGCATCGAGTATTATGCGCATATTTATGATCCAGGGGTTGATTATCGGCATAGCCGGTACTGTTGCAGGCAGTGCCCTAGGATTAACCTTGGCACTGAACGCCGACGCGGTGATTACCTGGGTCGAACGAAAGCTAGGGGTCACAATTTTTGATACCGCTGTATATGGCATGGATCATTTTCCATCTCAGGTTGTGGCAGCAGATGTCATTACCGTTATAGTGACTGCTTTTATTATCTGTCTGCTGGCGACGGTATATCCGGCTCGCCGTGCAGCATGCAGTGATCCGGCTGAATCACTGCGCTATGAGTAAGTAGATGGTGATATGGCGCAATCAGATGTTCTTGTAGAGATTCAGGGGCTAGAAAAAGAATTCCGTGTCAACGGAACGGTGGTGCAGGTGTTGCGTGGGCTCGATTTTTCTATCACACGTGCAGAACGGGTTGCGGTGGTGGGTGAGTCCGGTTCAGGCAAAACTACTCTGATGCACATCCTTGGTACCTTGGACAAGCCCAGTCGGGGTAAATGTCTATTTGCAGGCACCGACATGTTTGCCCTTAAAGCAGCACAACTGGATGCGTTCCGCAACCGGCATATGGGGTTTGTGTTTCAGTTTCATCAGTTGTTGGGTGAATTCAGTGCGCTGGAAAACATCATGCTGCCTGCACTCATAGGTGGCAGTAGACGTGCTCAGGCTAAGGCTCAGGCACAGGTTCTGCTGGAGCAGGTGGGGTTGGCGCACCGCGGCGCACACAAACCCGGGCAACTCTCTGGCGGAGAGCAACAACGCGTTGCCATTGCCCGTGCACTGGTGCTGCGCCCGCAGATTTTAATAGCTGACGAACCTACCGGCAATCTAGATTCCGTTACTTCCGCTGGGATATACGCTCTGCTTGAAGATTTACACGCCGAGTATGGCCTGACCATGGTTGTGGTTACCCATAATATGGATCTGGCTGCCAGAATGGACCGGGTTCTTCAATTGCAAGACGGGGTGCTTACCCCCGCATGAAAGAACCTGCATGCCCATCCCGTCACCCTAAAGCAAGAATATTGCAAAAACATTTGGTGTTTACGTATCTATGCGCATTTCCTACAATGCTCTGATTTTTTACATACAAATATACGTATGTAGCACAGGTACAAAGAATATAAGTAGCCGAACATATTGAAACTGTACGCGTTTGCCCAAGGTTTAAACGTGGTCTTATACGGGTTTTAGGAGAAATTACCAGATGCCAAAACGCATTTTAGTTATGCTCACCATACTTTTTTTATGGGCTGGGAATGTCAGTGCCGAGTTGCTGACGTTCGCTGCGGTTCGCATTGACGGAGTAAAGCGGATTGACCTAGCTGCGGTTAAAGAGGTGGTACGTGTAGCTGCTGGTACAGCGGTAAGTGAAGCGGTGATAGATTCTGACCTGCGTTCCATCTATGCGCTCGGATACTTTAGAGACGTAGAAGCTCGGATTGAGCGTGAAGGCGAAATTGCAACCTTAGTGTATAGGGTTGATGAACGCCCGCTGGTGCGTAAAATTCGCACCGAGGGCAATAAAGAGCTCAAAAGTTCCAAGCTGCGCACCGAGATCACCATCAGAACGCCAGGTGTCCTGCGTGCGCGTGATTTGCAGGCGAGTGAAGATGCCCTGCGGCGTCTATATAAGGAAGAAGGTTTTTACGCCGTTGAGGTCAGCAACCGAGTTGAGGTGAGCGATAAAAACGAAGCTACGGTGTTCTTCGATATCACCGAAGGTAAGAAGGTCACTATCGACCATATCGAGTTTGAAGGAAATTCAGCATATTCAGACCGCCAACTGCGTAAATTCATCCAGACCAAACAATGGTGGATTTTTTCTTGGCTGACCAGTGGTGGCAAATATAACGAAGATATGTTGCAGAATGACCTGATGATTATTCGTGATCAGTATTTCAACGTAGGGCGCGTCAGGGTGGATGTGAAACAACCGCATATTGTCCTCTCTGAAGACCGAACTAAGATGGATATTTTCATCGAAATAGATGAGGGGCCAGAATACCACGTAGGGCAGGTGGATATTAAGGGGGACCTGCTCCTTGAAAAAGATGAGATGCTTCAGGAGCTAGATTTTGTTCTGGGCGAAGTGTTCAGCCGCGAAAAAATGCGGAAGAATATGGATAAACTCGACAGTTATTACAGCAACCGTGGTTATGCCTATGTCAATGTGTCGCCGTTTACCCTTATTGACGATGAAAAAAAAGAAGTAAGTCTGACCTTCGATATCGAGCAGGGGATTCAGGTAAATATCGGTCGGATCAACATCAGTGGTAACACCAAAACGCGTGATAAAGTCGTTCGGCGGGAATTGACCTTGGTAGAGGGTGAAATCTACAGCTCGGGTCGGCTTGAGAATAGCCGGAAGCGCATCAACAATCTTGGTTTCTTTAGCGAAGTAAATGTTGACTCCATCCCCAGACACGATGACCCAGCGACCATGGATGTAGATGTCGACGTTAAAGAGCAACCCACCGGCAGCTTCAGTGTCGGTTTTGGTTTTTCCTCCACCGATGGTTTTATCGGACAGGGTTCAGTCAGTCAGGATAACTTTCTGGGCAAGGCGCTTCAACTTAATTTAGCCGCCTCCATTGGAGGTGATTACACCAATTATCGGATAGGCTTACTCAATCCCTATTTTATGGACAAGAACTTGGCTCTAGGTTTTGATGCCTACCGCACCGATCGCGAGTGGGATGAATATTCCATAGAGTCCACTGGGGGCAAAGTAAAGCTTGGGTTGCCGCTCTCCTATGAAACGCGCCTGTTCTTTGTATATAAGTTGGAGCTGCAAGATATCTATGATATCAGTCCATACTCTTCTTGGTATATTCGCGAACAAGAGGGTAAATCAACGATATCTTCTTTGTATTCTTCGATCTCTAAAAATACCACAGACTTTCGTCCTGACCCCAGTCGCGGTTATATGACGGAGTTTTCGGTAGAGGTTGCCGGTCTTGGGGGAACAGAAAAATTTGTTAAGACCATTGCCGATTACCGCCATTTTTTCCCGATTAAGTGGGGGATTGTATTTACCCCCCACGCCAGAATTGGCTATGTAAGCGGTTACAATGGAAAAAATGTGCCACTAAATGAGCGTTTCTTCCTCGGCGGCATTAACACCATTCGTGGTTTCGAGACGCGTGAGGTCGGTCCGCGGGAACCGCGTAATTATTTTGCCGGATACGATGAAAATAACGACCCAATATATAAGCTGTCGGACAACGATTACGATTATATCGGGGGGGAGAAGATGGCATACGCCAACTTGGAAGTTCTATTCCCGCTTATCAAAGATGCGCAACTTAAGGGGCTGGTGTTTTTTGACATCGGCAACGCTTGGGGTGAGGATGAGGACTATTTCTCCGATTTACGCTACAGTGTTGGGGTGGGAATCCGCTGGCAGAGCCCGCTTGGTCCGTTGCGCCTAGAGTGGGGCTATAATCTCGACCCATATGACTATGAAGACAAGTCAGCATTCGATTTCTCTATCGGAAAATTCTTTTAATCTGACATTGGTAGATTGTTTTGCCGGCATAATGGTGCATAGCAATGGGTAACACATGGAAAACTAACAATTAAAGGAGACAGAAATGAAACGACTGAGTGCAATTTTTCTAACATTTATGTTTATGGCTACTTCGATTCAAGCTGCTGATATTTCTATTGGCTACGTAGATTTGCAAAAGGCATTGAGTCTGTCCGCGGCAGGTCAGGCGGCAAAAGGTAAAATGGAGTCCGAAATAGCTGGGATTGAAGATCAGGTTAAACAACGTCAAGGTGATCTTCAGGCATTGCAGGAATCTCTGAAGAAGCAAATGGGAATGCTGTCTGAAGCCGCTAGAGAAGAGAAGCAGATAGAGTTTGAGCAACAGGTACGGGATTATCAGCGTTATGTTAAAGACAAGCAAGATGAGATGAAGGCGCGGGAAGAGCGCTATACCCAGCAGATTTTGCGTGATCTTGGGCAGCAGGTCGTAGCCTTAAGTGAAAAAGAGAAGATCAGCGTGATGATGGAAAAGAGTCAACTCGTGTATGCGGATGCGGCGCTGGACTACACCGATAAGCTTATTGAAATGTATAATAAGGAATATAAAGGTAATCACTAACGGAAGATATTATGGCTACCATTGAAGAACTTGCTCGGCTCACCGGGGCCGAAGTTGTCGGGGACCCGTCCCTTGAAATACGGGCGCTAGCACCTCTAGACGCGGCCAGCGAGGGGGACATCACTTTTCTGGCCAATAAACGTTATGCTAAAGCGGCTGAAACTTGCGCCGCTTCAGCTATTATCTGCGCCGTGCCGCTGAGTCGCACCGATAAGACATACTTGGTATGTCCCAACCCTTATCTGGCTTTTGCGCAGATACTTACCCACCTGCATGTACACGGGCCTGAAGCAAAAGGGATATCGCCGCACGCTGTTGTGGCTGACAGCGCGGATATCGGTGCTGATGTCACCATTGAAGCAGGAGTGGTTATTGGAGAACGCGTCAGCATTGGCGCAGGGACCATTGTGCATCCCAATGTGGTGGTTTATGCCGATGTTAAAATCGGATCTGGTTGTGTCTTGCACGCAGGTGCTCTGATACGTGAAGGCTCGATTCTGGGTGAGCGGGTTATTTTGCAGCCCGGTGCGGTTATTGGCTCGGATGGTTTCGGCTTTGCTCCTGATGGTGAGGAATATTATAAAATTCCCCAGGTTGGGCATGTGGTGCTTGAAGATGATGTCGAGATTGGTGCCAATACCTGTGTGGATCGCGCCACTCTGGGACTGACCGTGATCGCACGTGGATGCAAGCTGGATAACCTGATACAGATAGGCCACAACGTGCGTGTCGGAGCTCATACGGTGATGGCGGCTCAGGTCGGCATTTCCGGCAGTACCAAGATAGGGAACCATTGTACCTTTGGCGGACAATCGGCTACGGCTGGCCACATCACGACCGGCGATAACTTGACTGTGGGGGCGCGTGGTGCCCTCAGTGGCAATACCAAAGGAAATCAAGTGGTTTCTGGGGTGCCAGCATTCGCACACCGTGAATGGCTCAAGGCCTCTATGTCTTTTCAGCAGCTACCGCGTATGCGGCGTGAACTAACAGAGATGCGTCGGAAGCTTGATCAGCTGGAGCAACTATTAGGGAAAGATTGAAAACATGCCCATGTATATGAACGCTAGTGAAATTATGCAGCGTCTCCCCCATCGCTATCCTTTTTTACTCGTAGATGGGATTGAAAGTTACGACCCGGACGCAGGAATCGTCGGGATCAAGAATGTGACCATCAACGAGCCTTTTTTCCAGGGGCATTTCCCCGGACACCCGGTTATGCCTGGGGTTTTGATCATTGAGTCTATGGCACAAGTCGGTGGCCTGTTTGCGATCCTGCATGACGAAATCCAAAATGAAAAGATCACTTATTTTACCGGTATCGACAAAGCCAGATTCAGAAAGCCAGTGCGTCCAGGCGATGTGCTGAGAATGAGCATGGTACTTATGCGGCAGCGGCGCGGCATATATCAGTTCTCGGGTAAGGCTCGCGTTGGTGAGGTTCTCGTAGCTGAGGCTGTATTGAAGGCAACTTTTGCGAATCGGGAGGAATGAGTGGTCCGTATTCACGCTAGCGCTATTATAGAAGAGGGGGCGCAACTAGCAGACGATGTCCGCGTAGGTGCTTACAGTATCATCCGCAGTGAGGTTAAGATTGGGGCCGGTACTGTTGTGGGGCCTCATGTGGTCATTGAAGGACGTACCACCATCGGCTGTGATAATGAGATATTTCAGTTTGCCTCTATAGGAGCTATACCGCAGGATCTGAAGTTTCACGGCGAAGAAAGTACCCTTGTTATAGGCGAGCGAAATAAGATCCGTGAATTTACCACGCTCCATCTCGGCACTGAAGATGGTGGGGGGGAGACCCGCGTTGGCAACGATAATCTATTTATGGCTTATACCCATGTGGCACATGACTGCAGGGTGGGCAATCATGTCATTCTTGCCAACGCCGCAACCCTTGCTGGCCATGTGCAAGTGGACGATTATGCCATTTTGGGTGGTATGTCCGCTGTGCATCAGTTCACCCGCGTCGGCAGCCATGTGATGGCTAGCGGCGGTTCCATGATTGCGCAGGATGTAGTCCCTTTTGTCATTGTCCAAGGAGACCGCGCTAAAACCGTCGGCCTCAATCTGGTAGGCTTAAAACGGCGTGGTTTCTCCGATGTAGAGTTAAGCGCCATCAAAAAAGCTTATCGGGTGCTGTTTCGCTCTGGGAAGCTGCAGGAAGATGCGTTGAACGAAATTGAGGCTTGGGATGACGTCCCTCCATCTGTAAGGTTGTTGATTGACTTTGTGCGCCAGAGTGAGCGCGGTATCGTCCGATCCTGACGCAGGATAGAGGTAAACGCTGTGGATGAAACATTTAAACGGGTTCTGGTTATTGCCGGCGAAGCCTCCGGAGATATCCTGGGCGCCAATATGATCAAAGCCGCTGCCAGGCTCGATCCTTCCCTGCATTTTTATGGTGTTGCTGGCCCGCGGATGAAGGCTGCTGGATGCTCGGTTTTACGCTCTTCATCTGAGCTGGCAGTGATGGGCCTGGTCGAGGTGGTGCGCCATCTGCCCAGAATATGGAGCGTTTATCGGGACATCAAACGTGCCCTGCACAGCAGCACTGCGCGTACCGACGTAGTGGTTCTTATCGACTCCCCTGATTTCAATCTGCGCATTGCTAAGCTGGCCCGTAAGGCGGGTATCCCGGTACTGTACTATGTCAGTCCGCAGGTGTGGGCCTGGCGGCGGGGTCGGGTGCATGCAATTGCGCGGGATGTCGACAAGTTAGCCGCGATTCTGCCGTTTGAACCCGAATATTATGCGGGGCTGGACATAGATGTGCGCTATGTCGGACATCCGCTGCTAGATGAAGCCAAGACAGAAACTTCAGCCGCAGAAGTGCGCGCGACGTACGACTTGAGTAGGGCGGCTCCCGTTATCGGGTTGCTGCCTGGTAGCCGTGCCAATGAAATCCATTATTCACTGCCAGTTATGTTAGAAGCGGGTCAATTGCTCGCGCAGCGCTACCCTGGGGTGGGATTTCTCCTTCCGGTTGCAGCGGGGCTAGACCGCACCCAGCTGAATGCCAGTGTCACGGGCAGCGGCCTGAATGTAAAGTTAGTCGATGACACTATCTATGATGCAGTAACCGCCTGTGATGCCGTTATCGCCGTTTCCGGCACGGTAACTCTGCAGACCGCGCTGATGCAGACCCCCATGGTTATTATCTACCGAGGTTCAGCCTTGACCTATGCGATAGGTAAGCGCCTAGTCTCCATAAGTCATTTCGGCCTGCCCAACATCGTGGCCGGTCGCACTGTAGTTAAGGAATTGCTCCAGCAGGAGGCCAACGCTGCTGCCATAGCCGCAGAAATACAGCGCATTCTCGATGATGCCCCCTACCGCAAGGAGATGCTCGCCAATCTAGAGGGTATCCGAGTCCGGATGGGAACACCTGGTTGTGCGGAGCGGGTGGTGCGTATGCTCCAAGAACTGAGTCAGAAGGGTAATTTTGAAGAAAGATAGTCTTGCCGTCTATAAGCGCCTGCTGCGCTATTCTAGAGCATATCTACCCCGCATTATTATTGCGATGATAGCCTCGCTAGGGGTTGCCGCTAGCGATGTCGCTGTAGCTAAGTTGGTGCAACCGCTGGTGGATCATGTCCTTGCGCCTGGTGGGGAAGCCTTTATCCGTTTTGTCCCCATGATAGTGATTGGTCTTGCTCTGCTCAAGGGAGGATCACGCTATGTGCAAGAGTTTTATATTAAAACTGCGGGACAACTGGTGGTGCAGGATCTGCGCAACGATCTATACGCGCACACATTACGCTTATCCATGGGTTTTTATTCCAGAGTTCAATCAGGTACGCTGGTCTCGCGCATCATCAATGATGTAGCCACCCTCCAGAAATCCGCTGCGGACGAACTGGTTGCTGTCGTGCGTGAGGGCCTCACTCTGATCGGTTTGGTAGTGTTGTTGTTTTACAATGACTGGCGTTTGGCTCTGGTGGCTTTTGTGGTGCTGCCAGTTGCGATAGTTCCGGCGACATATATAGGCCGGCGTATTAAGCGATATGTGCGTAAGAGTCTGGTGAATATTGGCAACCTTACTGGAATTCTGCAAGAAGCCTTCGGCGGCATTAAGGTGGTTAAGGCCTTTGGTACCGAAGAGCACGAAAAACAGCGTTTTGAGGTCGAAAACCACAACTACTATCGGCGTGTCGCCAAGATGATCCGCTATGACTCTGCCAGTTCGCCGATAGTGGAGTTGCTCTCATCATTCGGGGCTGCGGGGGTGCTGTGGCACGGCCTTAATCGTGTTTTACAGGGGCATATTACTCAAGGGGAGCTCCTTTCATTTATTACCGCTATGGGAATGATGTACGGCCCGCTGAAGCGGTTGGTGAAGACCAATAACGTCATCCAGAAGGCCGTCGGTGCAGCCGAGCGGGTATTTAGCATGATGGATACCCCGGTTGACCTCGATGATGCTCCCACTGCACAGGCTCTGGGCAAAGTGAAGGGACACGTGGTTTTTGAGCATGTGGATTTTGGCTATGCTGCAGAGGGTACAGCGGCTGAACTTGCCGATAATTCTACGGCTGGGTATGCAGGAAAACTTGTCATGCATGACTTTAACTTGGACGTGAAACCGGGGACAACGGTGGCGCTGGTTGGGGCAAGTGGCGCGGGGAAATCAACCGTAATTGGCTTGCTGGCGCGTTTTTATGACCCGATTAACGGTAAAATAACTATTGATGGCAAGGATATTTCTAGGGTAACTCAGAGGAGCCTAAAGCAGCAGATTGCTCTCGTGGATCAAGAGATTTTTCTGTTTCACGACACTATCGCCAATAATATCCGCTACGCTAAACTAGACGCCAGCGATGCCGAAGTATGGCATGCGCTAGAGCTGGCATATGCTGCGGATTTTATTCAACAAATGCCACAGGGTCTCGAAACCGTCATAGGCGATCGCGGTGTGCGTCTTTCCGGTGGACAGCGCCAACGCCTGAGTATCGCCCGCGCAATTCTGCGTGATGCCTCTATCCTGCTGTTGGACGAAGCGACCAGCGCCCTTGACACTCAAAGTGAAACAGTGGTGCAGGATGCGCTGGAAAACCTTATGCGCGGACGCACTACTTTTGTTATAGCGCACCGCTTGTCAACGGTGATGCATGCGGATGAAATTCTGGTTATGCGAGATGGTAGGATCTTTGAGCGTGGCAGTCATGCGGAGCTGTTTGCAGGTAAGGGATACTACTTTGATCTTCATCAGACCCAGTTTAATGGCTAATGAGCAGGGTTAGCATGAAAAACAGATCTAGACGTGCCGTGAAGAGTGCGTCAGAATATCTCCTCATCCACTTGGTGCCCCCGTTAGCTGTAGTCTGCATCCATGTGATTTACCTGTGTTCAAAACGAGAGATCGTGGTGGATGGACAGGTGCAGGAAATGTGGCAGCGCAAAGAGAAAATGATCTTGTCTTTCTGGCACGATCAACTGCTCCTTATGGCGCGGGCGTACAAATTTAAGGCCCAAATTCTGATAAGTGCCTCCCAAGATGGTGAGTTGATTGCGCGCGCCATGGCGTATATGGGCCAAAAGGCGGTGCGTGGTTCCTCCTCCAAAGGGGGGAGCAGTGCATTTAAACAACTATTGCGTCTGACCAGAGAGCCCTATGATCTGGTAATAACTCCAGACGGCCCTAGAGGCCCCAGGCATGAAATCAAGGAAGGGGTAGTTCACCTTGCACGCCTCAGCAAGCGCGGTGTGGTTCCCATGTCTATGGCGTGTAGCAGAGGACATAGATTTGCATCTTGGGACAGATTTTTGCTTCCGTATCCATTTGGGCGCTTGGTTTTCATATATGGACCGCCACTTTATTACGACACAAATGAGACCAGCGCACATTTCCACCAACGCCTGAGTGCAGCCATGGACGCTACCGCTCAACAGGCCCGTGACTATCTGGAGAACCATGGCTTATCTGCTGTATGATCTTCTTTTGCTTTTAAGCATGGTGGTTTTACTCCCTTGGTATGTTATACGCGGTTGCGTAAGGGGGAAAGCCCGCCAAGGATTGCGTGAACGGCTTGGATTTTTAGCGCCGCGCGTACTCGCGGTGCTGAAAGGGCGGCAGGTTATCTGGATTCATGCTGTTTCCGTTGGGGAGACTCGGGCAGCGGTACCACTCATAAAAAAGCTACGTTTAGCCTATCCCAATGCGGTATTGCTGTTATCCAATGTGACAGAAACCGGACGTGAAATCGCTGAATCTATCCCTGAAATAGATGTGTGCATCTACTTCCCAATAGACTTTTCCGCAGCAGTCAGGCGCGCTGTGAGAACAGTGAATCCGGCGTTGGTGTTAATTGTTGAGACCGAAATCTGGCCGCAGTTTGTGCGTATCTGCCATAAGCATAAGGTCCCCGTGGTATTGGTTAATGGGCGAATCTCCGATCGTTCTTTCCCACGGTATAAACTGGTTGGCAGTCTGCTTAAGCCTGTTCTTGCAAACATCACATTCTTTTGTATGCAATCAGAACTGGATGCACGCAGAATTGGGTGTTTAGGTGCAAGCGCGGAAAAAATTCATGTAAGTGGGAATATCAAGTTCGACCAGAGCGGCATCTCGACCGAGGAGTTGGATTCGAAGCGATTGCGCGCCCAGTTCGGCATTGCACCTGAGGCTAGAGTCTGGGTGGCGGGGAGTACCCATCAGGGGGAAGATGAGATCGTAGTACGGGTGTACCAGCAACTTCTGCAAGCCTTTCCCGATCTTATTTTAATTCTGGTGCCAAGACATCCGCATCGGTGTCGACAAGTAAGTGAGTTGCTCTCTAAGGCAGGGGTCACATGGTATCTGCGTTCTGACAATGTCTTCCCGCCCTTGACTGGTGGCAGTGTGTTGTTGGTAGACACCCTAGGGGAGATGCTGAGCTTTTACACGATGGCAGATACCGTTTTTGTCGGAGGTAGCTTGGTGCCGGTAGGTGGGCATAATATCCTTGAAGCATCTATGGTTGAAAAGCCGGTGATGTTTGGGCCCTGGATGCAGAATTTTAAAGATATCGCTAAATTTATTTCGGCTGCCCAAGGTTTTGGTGAGGTGCACGACGAAGAGGAATTGAAACAACTGCTGACTCAACTGCTGCGCGACAAGGATTTGAGTCGCAGCGCCGGAGCACAGGGTGCGACAATATTGCAGCAACACGCTGGTGCAACTAGAAAGACCATCGAGGTTGTGCGTCAGGTGCTGGGGTTTTAGAATGCGCCCCCAAGTGCGCACGCAGATCGCGTTGTATTATCGGCGTCTAGGTACCAAAGGGTGCCAACATCTGCATGATTATGTGTTGATGCTACTTCTGCTGCCGTTGAGCTATGTCTATGGCTTAATCGGCAGTTTGCGGGTCTGGTTCTACCAGACTGGTATTCTGCGCAGCTACAGAGCGCATGTGCCGGTGGTTTCAGTAGGTAATCTGGCTGTCGGGGGTACCGGTAAAACGCCAGTGGTGGATTGGCTGCTTGAATTTCTCCACCAGCGTGGATATCGGGTTGCAGTTATAAGCCGTGGATATGCTTCTTCTCCTGCCGATGGGGAGCGCTCAAGCCGAGCCAGAAAGGTTGTTACAAAGGTGGCGGGCAGCCGCGCCAAGGCTGCAGTACAGTTCGGCGATGAGCCAGTCCTCCTTGCGTCGCGCCATCCGCACGCCTTAGTCGTTGTCGCACCGCGTCGGATTGACGGGGTGCGTTATATTCAGGAACAGCATCAGGTAGATATAATTGTTCTGGATGATGGGTTTCAGCACCTGGCCCTAAAGCGTGATCTAGATCTGGTTTTACTTGATGCGCAGTTGCCATTTGGCAACGGTCATGTTCTGCCTGCTGGGTTAATGCGTGAGCGCCGTTCTGCCTTAAAGCGTGCGGACCTGTTGCTACTTACGCGCCACTGTGCAACCAGTCCGGAATTTGATCCACAGGACAAACCACTGGTTCGTGTGGAGTACACGCTGGCTCAACACGGTGTGGCTATGGACGGGAGTACCGTTGCTCTAGACGAACTGAAATGCCTCAAACTAGGCGCTTTTGCAGGGATTGCCAATCCAGATGACTTTTTTGCATCCCTGCATAAATATGGTATATATCCTGCCGCTACGGTAGCGTGTGCCGATCATGTCCCCTATACGCCGGAGCGGGTGGGGCATATTCTCGAACGCTGCGCTGATGTGGACGCACTTATCACTACTGAAAAAGACGCGGTAAAGTTGGAGCCTGGGCTCTTGCCTGTTCCATGCTATTATATACCTTTGGTGATTCATCCGCTGAATGGGCAACCACTCATAGCGGCAGTGCAGGATGTGTTGGATTCGCAGAAGAGTAGAGCCAGTGCGTGATGCGGGCAGGCATGTTGGCGAAATTAAGCCATAACCTGAAATCTAAACTGTTTACGGAGTACCTAAAATATATGCAGCAAACTCCTAAAAATGCTTACGATGTTTCTTTTCCGTTAGATATCGTCGTGTGCCCCAAGTGTAAAGGTCGTCTCGACCTTCTGAATGTGGATGAAGAACCGCACCTGCTTTGTGCCTCGTGTAGTCTGGCTTATCCAATTAGAAGCGGTATCCCGTTGATGCTGCAGGACGAAGCAGTTGTTCTCTAATGACTACCGGTGCATTGGATAAGAGCAAAAAGATTTTAGTGCGTGGAACCAACTGGATCGGCGATGCGGTGATGACTACCCCAGCGTTGGCAGAGTTGCGCTCGAGGTGTCCGCAGGCAGAGATCGTAATGTTGGCGAACCCTCTCGTGGCGCCCTTGTTTCAACACCACCCGGCGGTTGATCGGGTGTTGGTCTATGCAAAAAAAGGGCGACATAGCGGCATACGTGGATTTTTTCGTATGGCGCAAGAGTTGCGCCATGAACGCTTCGATGCAGCGCTTCTACTGCAGAACGCCATCGAGGCCGCGCTTCTCACCTTTGCCGCGCGCATTCCTCGGCGCGCAGGGTACGCAACGGATGGACGGCGCTTGTTTCTCACTGATCCTGTGGTGGTTAGCGCGGCAGATAAAAAACTGCATCATACCGCCTATTATCTGACATTGCTGGACAGGTTAGGGTTGCGCAGCAAGGCGGCTATGCAGAACCCTGACATACACCTCACTTCCAAACTCATTCTGCACCTGACCGAAGAAGAACGTGCCTGGGCACGCACCACCCTTGGCAGCGAAAACATGATCGCTCTGAACCCTGGTGCCGCCTACGGTTCAGCTAAGCGCTGGTTTCCGGAACGTTTTGCTGCTGTTGCTGACGCCCTTGCCAAGCGCTTTGGTGTCAAGATAGTCCTGACTGGCGGCCCTGCAGAACGAGAAATAGGTGACGATATTGCCACGTTAATGCAGCATGACTGCATCAACATGGTAGGGAAAACGGATGTCAGGCAAATGATGGCTCTGCTTGGCGCTTGCCGCCTGCTGATTACCAATGATTCTGGCCCTATGCATGTCGCAGCCGCACTCAATGTCCCGATTGTAGCGGTGTTCGGGCCGACAGATCACACTACGACATCACCGGCATCTGCACAGGTTAAGATTGTGCGCAAAGAGGTGGAGTGTGCCCCCTGCCTGCTGCGTCAATGTCCCACCGACCACAGATGTATGCAGAGCATTAATGCTGAAGATGTAATAACTGCAGCTGCGGATCTACTAAACAACGCACAATTGTCGGAAAAAGCGGATGAAAATTCTGATAGTTAAGCTCAGTGCCCTTGGTGACGTTATCCATGCGCTACCGGTTCTGCGTTATATTAAGCAGGTAGATTCGGAAGCTCGGATTGACTGGCTGGTGGAAGATAATTTTAGTGCTATCCTTGAAGGGCACCCGCTGATCCACCGCATAGTGCGCGTGGATACGCGCGCGTGGAGGAAGTTATCCTTCATCGCTATGTTGCGTGAATTTCGGGCCTTTATGCAAGGATTGCGGCGCCAGCGCTATGACTACGTGTTCGATCTTCAGGGTAACAGCAAAAGTGGAATGTTTACCCTTGCGTGCAGCGCGGGTAAAAAGTACGGCTTCTCTCTGGCGCAGGCGCGGGAGTGGCCAAATGTGCTGGCTACCAGACATAGGGTTCAGCTCGGCCCTGAAGAACAGCATGTGGCCAAGCGTGCACTGGCAGTGGTACGCGCAGCTCTTCCAGGTGGGGGAGAGGTGCCCCTGAGTGGGCCACTTCAAGTTGATCCGAAACTCGCGAACCTGACCGATGTGCGCCTAAAAAAATTCGGACTCTCACATGGCAGAATTATCGTCCTACACTATGGTACAACCTGGCAAACTAAGCTGTGGAGCCTATCGTTTTGGCAACAGTTGGCAGCTAAACTGAGTCAATGCCCCGATGTCGGGCTTATTTTGACCTGGGGTAATGACACTGAGCTCAAAGCAGTCAAAGAAATTCAGCGTAGCACTCAAGGGCGGGCGTTCATATGGCCGCGAGTATCCCTACCCGAACTTGTGACTCTGCTGGCACGTGCAGATCTGGTCGTCGGCTGTGATACTGGTCCGGTGCATATCGCCGCAGCCGTAGAGACCCCTACGTTATCCATGTATCGGGCTACGGATGCGTTGCGTAATGGTCCGGAGGGGGCCAAACATATTCGCTTGCAGGCTCCAATGCCATGCGCTAAATGTTTACGCAAACAATGTGAGTATGATGCGCAGTGCTCTACATCTATACGCGTGGCTGATGTCCTCGATGCTATACGTGAAATAATGACCGCTAGTGGTGAAGACTGTGTGGCTGGCAACGAGAACGAGGTTGAAAGCCTAGGGATAATTGAGGAGTAGCAAGCATGCAATCTTGTATTGAACGCCACATCAGGCGCCATATTGAGGTCTTTGAACATGTGTTTCTGCCCATGGCTCCGCAAATAGAGCGTTGTGCCACACTTTTTTGCCGTAGTTTCAGGACCGGAGGCAAAGTCCTGGTCATGGGTAATGGCGGCTCAGCCGCAGACGCGCAACATCTTGCAGCGGAGTTGGTCGGGCGCTTCATGAAAAATCGGGCAGCCCTTCCGGCTATAGCCTTAACCACCGACACCTCGGTTATAACCGCAATCGCTAACGACTTTGGCTACGAAGAGGTGTTCAGGCGCCAAGTCGAGGCTCTGGCACGACCTGGGGATGTGGTGATAGGTATTTCAACCAGTGGCAATTCATCCAATGTGGTGCGCGCGCTCGAGTTGGCGCGTGATTTAGGGTGCAGTGTAGTTACTCTCAGCGGTAGGGACGGTGGCAAGATGGCGACATATGCCGATCTGTGCCTAAATGTTGCAGTGGAGGAAACGCCCAGAATTCAGGAAGTTCACTTAAGCATAATCCATATACTTTGTGATCTGGTGGAGCAGCAGATGTTCCCAGAGCAGGGGGAAGTTTGAGTACTTCGAGTTCAGAGGTGCAGATCATACCTGAACGCTGGAAGGACGTCTGGGGCAGTAAAGATTGCTTCGAGCAGATATTCGCCCTGCAGGGGGATGAGTATCGCAACATGGATGGGCGGCGGACGCTGCGCTTTGATATGCTGGGGCAGAGCTATTTTGTCAAAATGTATCAGGGTATCGGCTGGTGGCGCTTGTGCAAAAGCCTGCTTACCTTTAGAACTCCTCCAGTTTTTTCTGCATACAATGAATGGCTTGCGATTAAAATTTTAACTGAACTGGGTGTGGATACCATGACCACCGTGGCCTACGGCGAGCGTGGGCGCAACCCAGTATCGCGCCAATCTTTTTTGGTTACCCAAGATCTGCAGCCCACCGAAAGTCTGGAAGATTACTGTTCTCAGTGGGCTGCGCGCCCACCTTCTGTAGTCTTAAAGCGCACATTGTTGACCCGAATTGCTGAAGTGACCCGATTGCTGCATAGCCACGGGATTAATCACCGGGATTATTATCTGTGCCATTTTCTGTTGGATCTAACTCCAGGGAGTGGGCACATAACCTCCGAAAACATGCGGATTTATCTTATCGATCTGCACCGGGTACAGTTCCGCAAGCGTGTACCGCAGCGGTGGCGGATAAAAGATCTGGCTTCTTTATATTTTTCCGCTCAGGATATCGGGCTGACTCGGCGCGACTGCCTGCGTTTTATCTGTATCTATATGGGTTTGCGCCCAGGAGAGTCTGTGCGCGGTACGCTAAATGAAGATAAAGGAATGTGGCGGCAGGTCGAGCGCCACTGCTCCAAGCTATATGTTCGCTATCAGCGAAAGTATCGTAATAATAATGCATAAACTATTGCCGGACATTTACTCCTCGTAGCTGGATAATATTCTATGAATTCTTATACTGTTACTATCTCCGATATAGAAAAGTTTTTATCCCGCAGCACAGATATCACCGCGGTGGTTATCGGCGATCTGATGCTGGATGAGTACCTTTGGGGGGATACGCACAGAATTTCTCCGGAAGCCCCAGTGCCGATAGTTAATGTAGGGCGGGAAGATACACGCTTGGGTGGAGCGGGGAATGTGGTCAACAACCTGCGCGTATTAGGGGCGAAAGTGGTCTTGGCTTCTGTCTTAGGCGATGATAGCGATGGTGCACTGATCTGTAAGCGGTTGCAGCAGGCGCAGGTAGATATTGAGGCCGTTGTCCATGATTCAGGGCGCATCACCAGCAGAAAAACCCGGATCCTCTCCGGTAATCAGCAGATGCTGCGCATTGACCGTGAGAGCAAACAGCAGATTGACGCTGATGTCGAAGCTAGACTGTTGGAAAAATTGACATTGAAGCTTGCCGCAGCCGATGTGGTGTTTTTATCGGATTATGGCAAAGGGGTTCTGTCGGATACCCTTATTCAGCATGTAATTGAGCGTGCAAACGCCATAAATATTCCGATCGTGGTTGATCCGAAAGGATGTGACTATGCCAAATATTATGGCGCTACCCTGCTTACCCCAAATCGCCGTGAAGCCTCGCAAGCTAGTGGAATAACCATCAGTGATGATGCCAGCCTGTGTGCAGCAGGAGATAAGATTCTGCTTATGGCCGGACTTGAGGCTTTGGTGCTCACCCGCAGCGAGCAAGGGATGAGTATCTTTCAGCCGGATAAAAAACCGGTGCATCTCCCAACACGAAGTCGAGAAGTGTACGACGTGTCTGGCGCAGGAGACACCGTCCTAACGGTGGTAGGATTGGGGCTTGCTGCAGGATTTTCTGTAGAGCAGGCTGCGTTGATGGCTAACATTGCCGCCGGTGTCGTAGTTGGGAAGGTAGGTACCTCCACCGCTAGCCCGGCTGAGCTGGTGGAGGCTGCAGGCTTCCTCATTGCAGGGGATAAGACCAAAATATGTGATCCCCACGCGCTCCAGATCGTGCTTAGGCGTCTACGGCAGATGGGGCGTAAAATAGTGTTCACCAACGGTTGCTTTGACCTCCTTCATGCTGGGCATGTCAGCTACCTGCAACGTGCGCGTGAGCTTGGTGATGTCTTGGTCCTTGGGCTGAACAGCGATGCTTCAGTGCGGAGGCTCAAAGGGGAAAGTCGTCCCTTGGTTTCAGAAACGGATCGAGCGGTTATCTTGGCAGCGCTTGCCTGTGTCGATTATGTCGTGGTCTTTGATGACGACACTCCGCTTGAATTGATAGCGTTGCTGCAGCCGGATATTTTGGTCAAGGGCAGCGACTACACTGAAGATAACGTTGTTGGTGCCGATTTGGTGAGGCAGTGGGGTGGACGGGTCGAACTGATGCCTTTTGTGTCGGGGCGTTCAACCTCTGCGCTGGTGCACAAAATTAGTAGTACGGCGTCAGTGGATTGATGGGTGGAGTTACGGGTGCATTGATGGAGAATGACAATGTTTTTTAAGCGGAAATGTCACAATTGCGAAATGCCCGCAGCCAGGAGAGCACAGCAGTGCCTGCATTGTGAGGAGCGCTTGCTTGAAGGTGTAGAGCCTTCTGTGTCTAGGACGAAGACCATTGCAGAATGGGTAGCAATCAGTTGTGTAGCCTGTAGCTGTCTGGCATTTGTTCTTTCCTGTGGTTTGACAGGCATGTATCGTGACGGGGGGTTGCTCTGGGGAGGTATAAGCCTAGCGCTGGTTCTGGCATCCATCAGCTGGGTGCGTAAACTTGAGCGGAAATACTCTTAAGGCATATCGGCAGCGCCGTGATTAGACTTGCTTTATCCCCGCCACTTCTGGATGAATCTACGGTTTCTGAGCACCGTCTCGTTTGAGGGGTCCAGCTCTAGGGCCTGATCAAGCCACTTCTCCGCCTCATCAATAAAGGTCTCAGCAGCTTCTAAAGTCTGGTCTAACGATTCACTTCGGCCGGATTCAGTTTGCATAGGAGTGGTTGACCCCGCTCTACTATGCGTATCATTATCTGTAGTGCTATTTTCCTTAATCAGCAACGCTTCCTGAAAAGCAATAGAGGCCATGTTGTTGCATGCCAGCGCCGCTTGCAGCGTCCAGGAGGATCCACTTCGGATGGTTTTCTTGTGCTCTTGTAACAGACTTAGAGCTTTCAGAGTGTTATCTCTGGCACTTGCATAATCAGCCAGTTGGATATCAATACGGCCTAAGTTAAGGTATGCCTCTGCTAGTTGCGGATTCTCCTCTAGCGCCTTCAAAAAACTGGAGCGGGCCTGTTCTGTATTGCCTTCATTGAATGACTTTACCCCCTGATTGTATGCTTGCTCCCCTGGCTGCGTACAGGCGGCCAGAAAAAAAATGCTTGCAACAACAAGGGTGATATAGAATATCTTTCGCATAAAAACCTCAAATATCAGTAAAAGCTTATTCCCAGATACATACTTGCCAGCATAATGCACATATTAGCTACTGCGTGGGCAACAATACTACAGTACAGCGTTTTGCTCCAGAAGGTTAAGCCCGTGAAGGCCATGTTGGATACAAGGAGATAAGCGGTGTGGTTGCCTGTCGCCAGGGCGGTTAAAATTGTAACCATGATAAACGCAAATAGGTTAAAGGTGCCGACAGGGATTGATTTGAAGTTCTGGGCGATAAAATATCTGAGTAAAAATGAGCGCCAGAACAACTCTGCAACAACTGGAATAACTAGCCCTAGCGTAGCGGTTACAAGAAATATTATTAAATAGTTGCGCGGAGTTGGCCAGAGTTGTACCAAGTGCAGCGGTTCCGGGGTGGAAACGTTGAAATGTACCAAAGTCAGCCACGCAAGTGCGAGAATTACACCCGCAATTATTCCGGCTGCATTCTGTAGCGTCCGCATTGTGGGGATAGCATCTTGGATAAGCTTCTCGCGCCAGATAAACAGCAAAGAGGAAGCAACGACACCAGCGCCAATGATTATCTGATAGCGCCACTGGGGCACAAAAAAAGTGGCTTCAGTGCAGATCAGGACAATCAGAAATGGAAAAACGTAGGGAACCCATGGTTTGGATAGAAATTTAAACATAAATCAGTCACGCCAGAGGGAGATATTAAAGGGAACGAAATGAATAGACCTGTGTACGCCTTTAGCCGTAAGTAGAAAAAGCAATCTTCGATGATACGCACAGAAAAAATAATTACAACCAAATCTTAGATTGTTTCTTTGGAACTCGCAGGTGGTAAAATGCTATGCTGCTTCGCGCAGCAAGTGGGTCATTAATTAAACGCTATTATGGGTCAAACCGTTCAGCTAAAGTGAGTTCGCTGAAAATTTAAAACTGGATGAAATTATTGTTTCGATCTTGGAGGGTTCAGGATTTTATGTATCAATTTATGTGGCTCAGGAATATGAGTTTGGGTAGTTTTGTTGCGATTCTTACCGCCTTTACCGTGTCAACTTCCTTGTTTTGTGGCACTACTGCGCTTCAGGCCGAAGGGTTGGAAAACAAGGTGGTTGAGTATCATCTGGATAACGGACTCACCCTTTTAGTGGCGCCACGCCATGATGTACCGACATTTACCGCATTTATAACTGTAGGGGTGGGAGCGGTCAACGAGCAGGAAAATAATCGTGGCATAGCTCATCTGCTGGAACATATGCGCTTTAAAGGGACAACGACGATAGGCACAAAGAATTATTCCAGCGAGCGGGATTTTCTGCAACGTATTGATGAAATGGTCTTAGCCATCAAAACGTGTGAAAAGGATGATTCTTGTGCCAAAGAGCAACTGCAGTCACTGCATGCGTCCCTGAAGGAATTGCAAGTTGAGCATCGAGAATTGCTGGTAAAAGATGAATCAGCCCAGATTTATGCCCGGCATGGCGGGGTTGGGTACAATGCTTTTACCAGTAAGGATCTCACTGCTTATCTGGTTTCACTGCCGGCAAACAAACTAGAGCTTTGGATTTCCATGGAAGCTGATCGGATGAAAGACACGGTGTTGCGTGAATTTTACACCGAAAAAGAGGTTGTGCTTGAAGAGAGACGGCGCTCTTATGAAACCAACCCCTCCGGCATGATGTATGAAACCCTGCTGGCTACAGCATTTAGGGTGCACCCGTATCGTCATCCGATCATTGGCTGGACGTCTGACATCCATTCGCTTTCCAAGGAACAGACTCGTAAGTTTATGGAACAATATTATATGCCCAGCAATACAGTCATTGCCCTAGTTGGTGATATTGATGCACTACAGGCTAAAGCACTGATTGAGCAATATTTTGGAGATATCACCGCTGGGGTGAAAGTGCCTGAAGTGAGCGCGGTGGAACCTGCGCAAAACGGCGAACGCCGTGCTGAGGTGGTTTTTCATGCCAATCCGCAACTTCTGGTTGGGTATCACAAGCCAACTATTCCGCACCGGGATGACTACGCCTTTGACCTCTTGGGCGTAATTCTCGGGCGTGGATCTTCATCGCGACTGCACCGTGCTTTGGTATTGGAGCAGCAACTGGCGAGCGCAGTATCGGTTTACAGCGCTCCAGGGGCACGGTATCCCAATTTGTTTGTTGTGGGTGCCACACCGCGTCATCCTCACACCTGTGCAGAGGTGGAGCAGGCACTATATGCGCAACTCGAAGAGATAAAAAGTACAGGAGTCACCGCCGCAGAACTTGAACATGCACGCAAACGCCTACGTGCTGATCGGATGCGGCGGTTACGCTCCAATCAGGGACTGGCCTCCATGTTGACCCATTTTGAGATTGTTAGCGGGAGTTGGAAATATCTGCTGGATTACGACGAGATCTTGCAGAGCATAACTGCCGCCGAGGTAAAAAGCGCCGCTGCGGACTGGCTCAATGCTGAAAATCGCAGTGTAGTTACGTTGAAAAGTCCAGCAAAGCAAGGGTTGGTTCAGGGCACAAACTCCGGCTCTGAGGTGATGGGAGAAGAACATGCGCATTGATTATAGGAAGATTACGCCACTGATAATTAGTCTGTCGCTCTTGATATGGAGCGGTACTCTGGCCTGGGGGCAGGGGAATGGACAGCCCACGCGTCCTGACGCCCTGACCTTTGAAGAGTTGCACTGGGAGTTACGCACCCCCAACAAGATCACGCTGGAGAACGGTATCCAGATTTACCATGCGCTAGATCAGGAATTGCCGCTGGTTGATATCACGCTGATGTTTGGGATAGGGCGCAGCGTGGAGGATGCCACCAATGTGGGACTTCTTGATCTGTTTGCTGCTGCTCTTGAGTCAGGGGGCACCAAGCAGATTAGCGCACAGGATTTTGATGCAACCCTTAACGCTCTGGCAACCGATTTAAGGGTTGCAAGTGGCCCCTATACTACTACCCTGCGCCTGTCCATGTTGCAGGAGGATCTTCCTAAAGGGTTAGAATTGCTGGCGCAATTGGTGCGAGAACCAGGCTTTGACCCAGTTCGACTTGAGACCTCACGTCAACGCCTCATGGAACAGGTGCGGCGGCGCGTGGATAATCCCGCAGGCATAGCAGATATGCTCATGCTGGAGAACCTCTATCCTAATCACCCATTAGGTCGCAAGCCGTCTCTGAAAACTCTGGAGAATATTAAAAAATCTGATCTGGTCGAGTTGCATCAGCGCTACTTTGGCCCTAAAAATCTACGCGTGGCAATTTCAGGCTGTGTCGGTAGCGACGAAGCTCGAAACTTGATCCAGACCGGATTTTCCAGCTGGAAGAAACATACTGAAATTCCGCAGGTGCCTGCACTTTCCACCCCTGTGGAGGGGGAGGGGAATGGCCCGGTCATTGTTGCCAGTCGCCCGTTGGCTCAGACTACACTGCGCCTTGTTGAGCGCGGCATCATCAAGGATAACCCGGATGTATACGCGCTGGAAGTGATGAATTATATTCTCGGTGGCGGTGGGTTTAACTCGCGCCTGATGCGAGAAATTCGCTCCAATCGGGGTCTAGCGTACTCGGTTTATTCCTATTTTTCCGTCGGGCGTCTGTTGCAAGGGGCTTTTATTGCTGGGTGTGAAACCAAAACGGAATCCGTGCCCGAAGTTGTAGGGCTGTTTGCCTCTATTATGCAAACACTGCGCGCTGAAGAGGTCAGTGAGGCTGAACTGGTTTTGGCTCAGCAGAGTCAGATAAACTCATTTGTATTTCGCTTTGAAAATATGCATGGGTTGGTTATGCAGGCGATGGAGCATGATTTTTTTGGTTACCCAGAAGATTATCTGGCTCGTTATCGTGAGCATATAAGTGCGGTAACGACGGAAGACGTGCTCCGGGTCGCAAGGAAATATCTCGATCCGCAGCGCCAAGCCATCATTGTCGTTGGAAATATTGAACCTGAAGAAGTACAGCAGATCGCACAAAAAAGAGAAGTTATTCAGGTCGATCCTGCGTCACTGTTGTAGCAGGGGGATAAAACTGTTTTAGCTTAAACTCTCCATCCTGGTGTTCGGCATAAGTGCCATGTTTTCTCCACTCGCCCACCACTAGGGCCTCAGTGTGGGAAGTTTTTTTATGCCAACTGTGATGGAAGTGGCCACACACCAGCGCGTCGCATCCGGATGCAGAATGCATAGTCGCAAGAGCGAGAAGGAGCTCTTGCGGGATCGCACTCAGCGAATACCCGGTATCTTGTCCTGCTTCCTGGTTTAAGCCCTGCTTGGTTCTTATCTTTGTGCGCTGTTTTTTACTCCAGTTTCCGAGATATTCAGCTATGCCCCAGAGAAGATCGGGGTGAAGGACCCAGCTCAGGATGCTTGCGCCACGACTGCGAAACAGTTTACGTAGCCACCGGTAGGTTCTTTTGGGGTTAATTAAATCGCCATGTTCGAGCCAAACCTTGGTTTCGCCGAGCATGGCGACGTCACCATTTGGGATGATTTTAGCTCCCAAGGTGTGGGAAAAATAGGGACCGACGTTGAAATCATGGTTTCCTTCCACCATGATGATGCTAGTTCCACTTTGGCGCAGCAGGCTGAGTTGCTCGAGTAGCGGAATGTATGCGCTATACACACAGTGTCGGTGTCCCACCCAGAACTCAAAAATATCCCCAAGCAAGACGAGGGTGCGGATCTTGCCCATGTTCTGTTTGAGAAACTCAAGCAGGTGGATATAGTGTTCATCGGTAGCGTATTTTAGATGCGCGTCCGCAATAAGGATATCTTTCATGCGGCGCAATATAGCAGTAGCAGCACGCTGCGAGCAACCAGATTAGAGAATCATACGTGGAGGTATATGTGCATCCTACCGCTCCGAAATCTAACCGTGCCACTCCCTCCGAAAACCGTGCAAAACCGCGCCTGCTTTTACACGCCTGCTGCGCTCCATGCAGCACTGCGGTGGTGGAGAGGCTTGCATTGGATTACGCTATAAGTATTTATTTCTTCAATCCGAACATTTACCCCGTGGCTGAATATCTTCAGCGGCGGGATGAATTGCTCCATTGGTGCAATAAGGTTGCGGGGATACCCTGTCTCGAGGGGGAATATGCGCCCGAAGAATGGATGGAGCAGGTGCGCGGACTGGAACTTGAACCGGAGCGTGGGCGGCGGTGCAACCGCTGTTTTCGCCTGCGCCTGCAGCGTACCGCAATCTATGCGCGTGAACATGGATACGATCTCTTCACCACAGTGCTCTCTATTTCACCGCATAAACGCCATGAGCGCATTAATCGCCTTGGGTTGGCCTTGGCCGCTCGCTGCGGTATCGAATTTTATTCGGCAAATTTTAAAAAACAGAATGGGTTTAAACGCAGCATAGAAATTTCAACCGCGCAAAACTTCTACCGCCAAAACTATTGCGGTTGTGTCTTTTCTCGCCCTACTGCCGATGCCTGAGATGATATTTTCTCAGGTGCTTCACGCACAGGGGTAAATAAGGCATAAAAGAGCTTAAGTCCGTGTTTGCTGGAAATCTATTCAAGGCTGATGTATTGTCAATGTCTTTGCATTTTTATCCGTTATCTGTAGGGTGTCGGTCTTGCGGTGCGGATTTACTGCGGCGCGCCATGGGCTCATAAGGCTGCTGATTTCGAGCTATTCCACTGCTGGATGGGCGCTGATTTTATGTGGTGGTGTACGCTAAAGTTGGCTTTAAGTCCAAGCGCCGTGCCGCACATGGAGGTTTTATGCTGGATACAGGCCGCTCTTTAGACTTCAGTAATAAGTTGCTGGATAAGATTACCGCTGAAGATAGGATTTTGATTATCACCCACGATAACCCCGACCCTGACGCTCTTGCTAGCGCCTATGCTTTAAGCTATCTCATCGAGATGACACGGGGGATCAAATCCGTAATTGCCTGCGGTGGAGTAGTGGGACGGCGGGAAAATCGCACCCTAATAGATAAAATTGAAATACAAATTAGGCGCATTGAAGAGCTTGATCTGAATGAGTTTGATCTTGTGTGTATGGTAGATGCCCAGCCGGGGACGGGAAATAGCAGCATGGCGGCGGGGGAAACTCTTGATGTGGTTATCGATCATCATCCGATTCGCAACGAATCGCAGATGCCGAATGTGCTCTGCGATATCCGTCCCGAATATGGAGCGTGTGCCACTATACTGTTTGAATATCTGCAGGCACAAAATATTCGCTTGAGCACGAGGCTCGCAACCGCCATGTTTTATGCCATACGCTCGGAAACTCAGGATCTAGGGCGTGAATGGGTAGCACCTGATCGGCATGCATATTTAGAGCTTTTGTCCTTGAGCAATAATAGAATATTGTTTGACATTGCTCAGGCCAAGGTGCCACGTAGTTATTTTTCTAGTTTCGACACGGCGTTACAGTCCGCGCATACCTACAACGATATTCTCGTGTTCAATCTCTACAATATTGATCATTCCGATACCGTTGCAGAAATTGCCGATTTTCTTTTACGCACTGAAGGGATAGGGCTGGTTCTTGGTATGGGATGCACCGGAGATGAAGAAGTTTTGTCCCTGCGTACTGATCGCGAGGATGTTTTCGCCGGTAGGGTTATCCGCCGCTTGGTGGAGGGGATAGGGACGGCCGGAGGGCATGGCATGATTGCCGGAGGCCAAATTAAGGGCGTGTCAGATGAGCGCCAGGCCCAGGTCGAACTAGAAGAAAAGCTTGTTGGCAGACTACTTGAGATATTTGAATATAAAGACGTTCAGCGACTACCTTTGATCTGACCTTTAAATAATTCAGCTATTTATCCTTTATTTTACTGCTCTGACGTATGTTGAACTATATGCGCTGTATATGTTTGTTATGTTACCTGTTGTTCTTGTTGCCGGCGCATGCTGATGCAGATGTAGAATTGTCTGTGCAGGGGCAAAAACCGCAGCTGATCAGGGAAGTATATAATTATGCGGGTGCGGCTTATTTGGCGCTTGATGATGTGCTCCCAGCTATCAGGCTCTCTGGTTATTGGCACTCGACACAACACATCTATTCTATAAATCTTCCCGGAGGTAAAGCAACTCTGTATCCGGGAGGGCCGTACATGAAATACCGCTCTGAATATATAATGCTCGATGCTCCAGCGCGCTTTATTGATGGCCGTCTGCGGGTTTCGGAGCAGTTTGTCTTAAACCAGCTTGCCGATCAGCTCCCATTTAGCATCTACTACCGCAACTTGGGCACAAGTGAGAATCCTAGCTCCGAGGCTAAAAATGAGCAGGATCGACTCTTTTCTTTTTTACTCAGCAAGCAGCATAGCCAGTCGCACCAGCAGTTGCGAGGCGTCGCCCTTGATCCAGCGCACGGTGGTGATGATGTTGGGGTGATTGGGTTGCAGGGGGTAAAGGAAAAGGATCTCGTTTTGAGCCTGGCGTTGGATTTGCGCCGTCAGATAAAAATGCAGCTGGGCATACCGGTCTACCTGAGCCGGAATGAAGATTATACCTTGCAATCTCGGGGCCGCCTAGCTGTCGCGCGCGATAATCCGGTCGATCTTTTTCTTATCCTACACGCTCAAGCAGCACTGAATCCAAACCAACATGGGATCCATTTGTATGTACGAGAAGGTGATCCGGCGCAGGTGTTACGCCCCGATAGTAGCATCTCTCTGGCCCTACATCTGCGCAGGGCTTTACGTAGTGCTGGGTTCAGGGTACGTGAGATTGGGGGCACCGATCTTCTCTCTCTACCTGGCGGAGATTTACCCACCGTCCTTATTGAGCTCGGTTATCTGAGCAATGTCGCAGATGCTGAAAACCTAACCGAAGAATATGCTCGTCAACGTTTGGCCGCAGCGCTCATTAATGGCATGCAAAATTTCAATAGAGAATTGACCGCACCATTGCCCCAACCGTAGTCCCAACGTGAGTATTTATGTGGGAAGTGTTTGGGCTTCGAAAGATTAATTCAAGGAGAATTTAATATGCAAGAACATGCCCGCCCTGACGGACGCACAGCCGATCAGCTGCGTGAAGTTAGTTTCGAAACTGGCTTTACTAGTCACGCTGAGGGTTCGGTTCTCATCCGCTCTGGGATGACGATGGTATTATGTAATGCCTCTGTTGAAGAGAGGGTACCTCCCTTTATGCGGGGGGAAGGACGCGGCTGGGCTACGGCTGAGTATTCTATGCTACCTCGGGCTACCCATAGCCGTAATATGCGTGAATCCACCAAGGGGAAAATAGGAGGGAGAACCCACGAGATCCAGCGTCTAATCGGCCGGGCTTTACGCGGCGTTATTGACTTTGAGCTTCTGGGCGAACGCACCATCCAACTTGACTGTGATGTTCTGCAGGCCGACGGTGGGACCCGAACTGCTGCTATTACTGGCGCTTATATAGCTTTGCACCAAGCAGTGAACACACTATTGGCCACAGGGGTTCTAAACAAAAACCCCATTGTAGGCTCAGTTGCGGCGATCAGCGCTGGAATAGTAGATGGAGTGCCCCTGTTGGATTTGGACTACAAAGAAGACAGTCGCGCAGATGTAGATATGAATTTCGTTATCACTGGTGCTGGAGAGTTTGTCGAAGTTCAGGGTACCGCTGAAACTCGTCCCTTCAAGGCGCAGGAGCTTGACGCTATGCGAGACCTAGCCCTTAAAGGGTGCGCGGAGTTGCACTGGTTGCAACAAGAAGTGCTCAAAGGGTGAACACCTAAGATGGGTATGCTAAGCTTAGTTGTGGCGACGACCAATCAGGGTAAGTTGCGTGAAATAGCGGCGGTATTACACGATGCCGATGTGGAAATAGTGGGGCTGGATTCTCATCCTGAATGGATACCGGCGGTGGAGGATGGTTTAACTTTTGCGCAGAATGCGCGTAAAAAAGCTGAGTCGATTGCGCGCCAGAGTGGTCAGTTGTGTCTGGCGGATGATTCTGGCTTGGTGGTTGCCGCCTTGGGCGATCGCCCCGGTATTTACTCGGCGAGGTTTGCCCATGCCGAAGCCACCGATGCAGAGAATAATGCGTTTTTACTTGAAAATATGCGTGGCCTGCCTGCAACACAGCGTAGTGCTGCTTTTGTGTGCGCCATGGCTTTATGCTCGCCGAGCGGAGATTGCCATATCTTTGAAGGTCGGCTTGAAGGGCAGATACTAACCGAGCCTCGCGGCAGCAGTGGTTTTGGCTATGATCCTCTGTTTTGGCTTCCTGAGCAGGGCAAGAGCTTGGCAGAGATCTCCCTCGCAGAAAAAAACCGTATTAGCCACCGTGCGCAAACGCTAACCCAGGTAATGGCATATCTTAAGCAAGCTGTTTGACTTTGATGGTAAACTGTACTTTAATTATAAGCTGATTTTGTGGCTGATGTTATGGATTGAAACTAAATCATGAATGGGTGCTGGAATGATAGAGAAAAATGAAACTGGTGCAGAAATCTACCGCCATTTGGTAGAGGCGCTTCCGACGGCAGTGTTTTTTACAGATGCTCAGGCAAATATACGCATATGGAATGAAGCTGCAGCGCAGATAACTGGGTTAGCGTCTGATGCCGTTGAGGGCAAGACCCTGACGGAGGTGGGGTTGAGCCCCGAAATATGTGATATTGCACCGGATACCCAGACACGATGCAGTTTGCATGAATATCTACTCACTTCGGGCGAGGACAGTTTAGGGGCTGAGAAACAAACATTCAGTCTTAACGCCAAGGTAGGGCAAGGCAGTGTGGATTTTACGTGTAAAAAGATTATCTCAGAAGCCGGAGTGCTTGGGATTCTTGGTATAGCTGCATCTGGGATAGAAGATGACTGTTCTAGTGTAATGGCATCCGAAAAAGGTGCATTCAGTTTTGAGCACGATTCTAACAGCCAGAGCAGTGTTCTGAATGCGGCATCATTGCATGATGCCCTCCAGCGCGACTGGCACCGGTATTTGCGCTATCAGAACATTTTTTCCATCCTCAGTCTTGAAGTGGATTATTACACCACCTTTGAAGCGGTCTTTGGTGAAGCGGCTGCAGCCGTTATGATAAAAGAAGTTGTTGCTAACATTAGCTCTTCTATGCGCCGTTCCGATATTCTCGGTCAAGTTAGAGAAGATCGTTTTGTGGTCCTGCTTTCTAATTCAGATCGTAAATCCGCTCTTAAAGTGGCTAATATGTTGCTAAATAAGTTGCGCCAACTGGTTTGTTTTGATCTGCCCTTTGTTGCGACTGCCAGCATCGGTGTTGTTTCGGTAGAAGATAAGCAGACCCTTGAAAAGACCCTTAAGCGCGTAGATAATGCATTGCAACGCTCCATAGAAATGGGGCGTAATCAGATTACATTCTGGGGCTAGCTTGCGACCGCACCAATCGCACATTGACTTTTGGCGCTGAAAATGATAGAAGCCCACACTCTGAAGTTGTACCCTTAAGTGTCTAGCGCTAATGCTGAACATACCCATCTAGAGCCCGTCGGTTTCGGGCTTTAAGTATTTTATCTGAACCAATTATCAAAAAAGGAACCCATTATCATGGAAAAAACATTCGCTATCATCAAGCCTGACGCCTTTGCTGCCGGTCATGCAGGCAAAATCCTTGCGCGCATCTACTCAGAGGGTTTCGAGGTTATCGGGCTTAAGAAACTGTATATGAGCAAGGTTGAGGCCGAAGGCTTTTACTATGTACATAAAGAGCGGCCTTTCTTTGGCGAGTTAACAGATTTCATGAGTAGTGGCCCGTGTGTAGTCATGGCTCTGGAGTCCAACAACGCCATCATGAAATGGCGAGATCTTATGGGTGCCACCAATCCCGCCGATGCAGGTGCAGGAACGCTCCGGCGCGAATTTGGCACTTCTATTGGGGAGAATGCGACCCACGGATCTGATGCACCGGAGACCGCAGCGTTTGAGCTCGGATACTTCTTTTCTGGCATGGAACTGCTGTAATCGCAGTTTCGATCGCGCTTGAGGATTCAAGGCCCTTCGGATACACTCCGTGGGGCTTTTTTTATGTGCGCCCTATACGTGTTATAGGTGCGCACGTGCGGTGCTCGCCCCCGTGGAGTCCTTAATCTTTTAATAGATAAACCTCAGATGGATACCTAAGCTAGGCAGGGTATAGATCATTATGGATGAACCAAAGATAGACTTGCGTGGCTTAACCTCTGCCGACCTGATAGGATTTTTGGGTGGATTAGGGAAAGAACGCTTTCGTAGTAAGCAGTTGATGAGTTGGATGTATAAGAAAAATGTGTCTGACTTCGAGCAGATGACTGACCTTTCCAAAGATTTACGCGCACAGCTAGAGCAACGTGCGTATATCTCGCAGTGGCAGCCAGAAGCAGAGGAGGTCAGTTCAGACGGAACGCGCAAGTATTTGTTTCGCCTCGACGATGGGGCCACTATCGAAACCGTTCTCATCCCCATGGAAAGCGGACGATCCACCTTGTGTATTTCTTCCCAGGTGGGCTGCGCTATGGGGTGTGTTTTTTGTGTTACCGGCACTTTTGGGTTAAAGCGAAATCTCACAACTGCAGAGATTGTTAACCAAGTGTGTGCGGTACGGCAAGAGCACCACATCAGCAACATTGTGGTTATGGGGATGGGAGAGCCCTTACAGAACCTGGATAACATGGTTGCTGCTCTTGATATTTTTTATGATGCAGCCGGCATGGACTACAGTTCGCGCAAGATAACCCTGTCAACCTGCGGTCTGGTGCCGCAAATGCGCGAATTGGCTCAACGCGTCAATGTAAACTTGGCGGTATCTTTGAATGCCTCCAATGATGAAGTGCGCAGCCGCCTGATGCCAGTCAACAAACGTTACCCGTTGAGTGAACTTATCCAGGCCTGCCGCGAATTTCCCCTGCTTGGCAAGCGGCGTATAACCTTTGAATATATTCTAATCCAAGGAGTTAATGACTCCATTGAGGACGCACGCCGTCTGGTCAAACTGTTGCATGGGGTGAAGGCAAAGGTAAACTTGATCCCGTTTAACGAACACGAGAGTTCATGTTATAAGTGCCCAGATGAGCAGTCGATCAATGCCTTTCAGAGTTATCTGTTGCAGCGCAATCTGGTAGCTATTCGGCGTGCCAGTAAAGGTCAAGATATTTCCGCCGCCTGCGGGCAGCTTAAAGGCAAGCTGGAACGTAAAAATGGGTAATCTCGAAAATTCGAAAGGAATAAATTAATGTCTATGCCAGTAATTGGTGTAATTGGGGGCAGTGGCCTGTATCAACTTGAGGGCTTACAGGATATCGAAGAGATCCGTCTGCAGACCCCGTTTGGTGAACCTTCAGATGCGTATATTACCGGTAAGCTTGGCGGGGTGAAGATGGTTTTTCTTCCCCGTCATGGCCGTGCGCACCAATATCTCCCTTCGGAGGTACCGTATCGGGCTAACATTTATGGAATGAAGATGCTTGGGGTTGAGCGGATCATCTCCGTTTCTGCTGTAGGTAGCATGAAGGAGGAGATAGTCCCTGGGCATATTGTCCTTCCAGATCAGTTTATTGACCGTACCAGCGGTAAGCGGGCAAATACCTTCTTCGGTGACGGGATTGTAGGGCATGTTCAGTTTGCCAATCCCATTTGCAACGATCTTGGAAGCAGTCTGGCTGCTGCCGCTAAGCAAGTTGGGGCGACAGTGCACCAAGGGGGAACTTATATCTGCATCGAGGGGCCGACTTTTTCAACCAAGGCAGAATCAAACCTCTATCGGAGCTGGGGGGTAGATGTTATCGGCATGACCAACCTGCCTGAAGTGCGCCTAGCGCGTGAAGCTGAGATCTGCTATGCGACCGTGGCCCTCGCCACCGATTATGACTGCTGGAATCAGGCCCATGCCGATGTATCAGTTGAGGCCGTTATCGCGGTAATGCGAGCCAATATAGCCATGGCTAAGAAAATTATTGTTGCAGCAGTTTGCAAAATAAGTACGCAAAGACCTTGCTCATGCCCTCAGGCGGCACAACACTGTGTCATGACGGACCCGACACAATTCAATGTCGCAACCCGCGAGAAACTCGATCTTATTATCGGCAAATACTTTAAGGAGTAACTCAAAAAATGAGCATTCTTGCAGTAGGTTCCATGGCTTTTGATAGTATTGAGACTCCATTCGGCAAGGCAGATGAGGTGTTAGGGGGCTCCGCTACCTATTTTTCCACCGCGGCGAGTTTTTTTACTGCGGTTAATCTCGTGGCCGTAGTTGGGGAGGACTTTCCGCAAGAACACATAGATTTTTTACAGCAGCGGGGCGTCAATATGGATGGCTTGACTCGCAGTAGGGGTAAAACCTTCCGCTGGAAAGGGAGTTACAGCTACGATCTTAACGAGGCGACTACCTTAGACACCCAGCTTAATGTGTTCGCAGATTTTGATCCGCAACTGCCGGAAAATTACCGGAACGCCAAATATGTTTTTTTGGGTAATATCGATCCTGCCCTTCAACTTAAGGTGTTACAGCAGGTGATCAGGCCTAAGGTCGTCGCCTGTGATACCATGAATTTTTGGATTGAAGGCAAGCGCGAAGCGTTGCTCGAAACCCTTAAATATGTGGATATTTTGCTTATTAATGAGGCAGAAGTGCGCCAACTTGCCAATGAGCCCAATATGGTCAGAGCAGCGCGCAAGGTGCAGGAGATGGGGCCTACCACCCTAGTGGTAAAACAGGGGGAATATGGCGCGGTAATGTTTACCCCTAATGCTGTGTTTGCCGCTCCAGCTTATCCGTTGGAGGCTGTATTCGATCCTACCGGTGCGGGGGATTCATTCGCAGGTGGATTTATGGGGTATTTAAGCAGTGTAGATAACCCTTCGGATGAAGCGATGCGCCAGGCCATTATTTTTGGCAGCGTCATGGCCTCTTTTAACGTGGAAGAATTCAGTCTTGGGCGCATGCGTAAGTTGGATATAAGTCAGGTGCGCGACCGCTATCGAAAGTTTCAGTTACTCACAGAGTTTAAAGGGGTCGATTAGGCCGAAATGCGGAGATATGTATGTTGAGAACAGCTTTCATGTTGCTTATTGCCTTCACTTTAAGTGGATGTGCAGCGAGCGGTCCATCCAGAGTTGATATGGCCAAATCCCATTACCAAATGGGGCAGTCATATATGTCAACGCAGGACTATAGTAACGCACTGAAGGAGTTGCTCGAAGGGGTGAGGCTGCAACCCAACAACCCCGATATGCATAATTTACTGGCACAGGCATATCAGCGCAAATCTGCTTATACTCAGGCTGAGACGCACTATCTGAAAGCTTTGAAGCTAAAACCCGAAGATCCATATATCTACAATAATCTAGGCGCGCTGTATTTGGATATGCAGCGCTGGAATGATGCCGCTAGCTATTTTCGGAAGGCAGCGGATGATTTGGTGTTCCAATATCCAGTTCGGGCGTTAGCAGGGCTTGGGGTTGCTTATCACCGCGCGGGAGAGTATCCGCGCGCGGTAATGGCATACAAAGAGGCAATGAAGCAGTTCCCCGGCAATTTATCCGTCATGTATCTTCTATCCCAGAGCTACACAAAGATGCATAAGTATCATTTAGCTGAGGAGGTGCTTGAGCAAGCGCTCAAGATTGACCCTCTTGATAACATCATAAGATTTGAATACGCCAAATCCCTGCTTGAGCAAGACAAAAACGCACAGGCGCTGGAGCAGTTTCGCGAAATAGCTAATCGTGAAGATAAGTCCCAGTTAGGTAAAGAAGCTCGCGACTATGTGCAGATGCTCGAATAGCTTAGCATGCTAGGGTAGACTATATTGCGGTCCTCAATATGGGAGTGACCATATCTGGTAGTTAATACCCTTGACTCATTTTGGCACGGTGCTATTCTTTGCCATATTGGCATTAGATGTTATTTAATGACGGTGCGCACAGTAGTGCACCACCTTTTTTTTTTTAGGATTTTATGTTTTGCCAGTGTAGGTGGGTCCGATGCAGAAAATCAAATCAATCTTAGTTGTTGATGATGAGAAAATTAGCAGATATTCCCTCGGTAAGCTGCTTGAGCTCGAAGGATATCGGGTTGACAGCGCTGCGGACGGTTTCGAGGCCCTGCGAAAACTGCGAAATAACAGGGTGGATTTGGTTTTAAGTGACATTAAAATGCCCGGTCTGGATGGTTTGGGTTTGTTGGCACAAATCAGAGAAAAATATCCGGATATATATGTTATTATGGTTACCGCTCACGGTAATGTGGATATGTATCTTGAATCCGCCAACTTGGGTGCTTTTGATTTTGTGCATAAACCGGTAAGGTTTGAAGAGTTGAAATTGGTGCTGAAAAAGATCTCAGTGGTTGATTCATAATCGTTCCCTATCTAAGGAGGTTGCTATGAAAGAATTTAAGACCATTTTATTTGCCACGGACTTTTCCGATTGTTCTGAAAAAGCATTCGAATATGCATATGCTTTGTGCAAAGTTTCTGGTGCACGCTTGGAACTGATCCACACTATAGACGAGCCCGTCGACCTGCGTGGGTTTTATGTGCCGCATGTATCCTTTGATGTTCTCTTTAAAGAGATAGAGCAGAGTGCAAAGAAGATGATGGATGAGTTTTGTGCTGAAAAGCTCAGTGAAAAAGACAACTTCGGTACTTTGGTTGTCCCCGGAGTTTCGCACGAAGAGATCTTAAAGCAGGCAACAAATGTGAAGGCGGATGTGATCGTCATGGGTACTCAGGGACGCAGTGGTCTTGACCATGTTCTGTTTGGTAGTACAACTGAAAAAGTTCTACGTAAGTCCAAGATCCCGGTATTGTCAGTACCTAATCCTAAGTAAGTCGTTTTATCTGTCTTGGGTACAATATTTCGGGGCAAGCCTTCCTATGGGTTTGCCCCTTTTTTAATTCCCACAGCGGTGTGTGGGTGCTACGTCCGAGAAGGATATTGTGGTAGAGTGACGCCCTGCTAGGGTCGGTGAGAGATTGCACGAGAGTAGTCGAGAAGAACAGAAAGTAGGGGATGATATATGTCGAAAAAACTACTTGTCATAGATGACGAGCGCAGCGTTTTAAAGCTGTGTCAGACGATTCTCGAGCATAAAGGGTATACGGTCCAGACCGCCAGCAGTGGCGAAGAGGGACTGCGCCTGCTTGCAGAGTTCGCTCCTGCTCTTGTTCTGCTTGACTATATGATGCCGGAGATGGACGGCATGCAGGTGCTCAAACAGATAAAGAACATATACACCGACGTATATGTGATTGTCCTTACCGGAGTTGGAAATGAATCCGTCGCGGTCGAGGTTATGAAAGCCGGTGCTAGTGACTACATTTCCAAGCCGTTTAAAAGCAAAGATTTGTTAGAACGTATCGAGAATGTCCTACATGTAAGGCATATCGAAATGGTAAATCAGCGCCTGCGGTGCGAGCGGGATGGACTACAGCAAGAAATCCACCACTGGAACAAAGAACTTGAGTTAAGGGTGCAGGAGAAAAGTCGCGAGCTCGAACAAGCGAATCGCGAGATGGTTCAGGCAGAGAAACTCGCTACCGTAGGGCACCTAGCTGCGGGAATGGCCCATGAAATCCGCAACCCCTTGAATTCCATCGCCCTTACAGCGCAACTGCTGCAAGCTGAGTGCGAACATGATGCCGACGTGCAGAGTTACACCCAGAATATTCTGGCAGAGGTAGGGCGCGTAGATACCATTTTACGGAAGCTGTTGAGCGCCAGTGAGCAAAAAAACCGCACAGAAACAAGCGGAATATGCCTGTCTAGTTGTATTGACAAAGTCTTGGAATTGTTTAGTGAACAGATAAAATTCCAGAAAATTAAATTAAATCTCAATATTCAGCGTACTCCCGTGTATATAGCTGCAGGGGCTGATGAGATTGAGCAGGTTTTCACCAATTTAATTGGCAATGCCTTGTTTGAGATGAAGGATTCTGGAACCTTGAGTGTTAATTTAAGGGTAGAAAATGACCGGGTTATGGTGCATGTGGGTGATACTGGCGGGGGGATCGAAGAGGATAATTTGGTTAAAATATTTGATCCTTTTTTCACCACCAGAAGTAGCGGCACCGGTTTTGGCCTTTCGGTGGTGCTCAGAGTGGTTAAGAGTTGTAACGGCACTATACGGGTTGAAAGTGAACCGGGACGCGGCGCTGATTTTTACTTGGAATTTCCGCTGGAACAGATATCAGGCGAGCATGCTGTGTGTGTCAGGAGTTAATTTTAGGTTTGAAACAACATATGAATCAACGCTGGAAATTAGCCGAAGTGCCCTTGAGTCTTGCGCAGTCTGAACATGGACTGAGCCAAATTGTTGCCGATCTTTTGCAAATACGCGCATCTGATATCGGCAACTTAACCATAGTGCGGCGCGGGATTGATGCCCGTCGCAAGGGAAGGGTGTTACGGGTATACACCCTTGAATTTGATTTGGCGCCGGATGTTCAGATACCGCAGCAGTTAGAGAAGAATGGTCGCCTGCGTTTGGCTCAACAGGAACAAGCAGTAGGCTTAAGCCTGCAGCGTTACTCCGCGACTAAAAAAATAATAGTAGTTGGGATGGGCCCAGCAGGGCTATTCGCCGCGCTGGAATTAGCGCGCAGCGGTCACGACGTGACCCTCCTAGAACGGGGCGCTCCGGTGGAGCAACGCACCACAGATGTAGAGACTTTCTGGCGCGGTGGTCCTCTGAATACGGAAAGCAATGTACAGTTTGGCGAAGGGGGGGCTGGGACTTTTTCTGACGGCAAGCTCACCACTAGGGTTAAACACCCATTTTCGGCCCTGGTATTGGATACGTTTATTGCTTGTGGTGCTCCTGAAGATATCCGCATCGATGCAAAACCGCATATCGGCACCGACGTGTTGCGCAATGTACTGGTGCACTTACGGGGTAAGTTGCGCGGCGTTGGGGTAAATATTAGATATCATACCCGCCTAACCGATCTGAATATTGAAAATGGAGCGATTAGGGGGGTTGTGGTCAACGCCTCCGAACATATACACTGCGACGCGGTGGTGCTCGCCATCGGACATAGTGCCAGAGACACCTACACCATGTTACACCGACGCGGAATTGCCTTGGAGCAGAAACCATTCGCTATGGGGGTACGGGTAGAGCACCCGACAGAACTGATTAACTCCATTCAGTACGGTGCCACTTTGCATCCGCAACTGCCTGCTGCAGAATACGCTTTGAGCTGGAATGACAGCGCCAGCGGCAGAGGGGTGTATTCTTTCTGCATGTGCCCTGGGGGCGAAGTAGTGTTGAGCAGCAGTGAGGAGAATTCGATCGTAGTTAACGGCATGAGTCGTTCCAAGCGAGATGCACAGCGTTCCAATAGTGCCTTGGTTGTGAGTGTGAATCCGGAAGATTTTGGCTCCGCTGATCCTCTGGCTGGAGTTGAGTTCCAACGCTTTTGGGAACAGAAGTCTTTTGCGGGCAATGGCGACTACCGTCCTCCAGCGCAGAACATGCTGAGCTTTTTGCAGCGCGGCTCTGCTGGAGTTTCTAGTAGTTGTCGCCCCAGCGTGCGTGAAGAGGAATTGCGTAAGTATTTACCCCCCTTTGTATACAACGGGTTGCAGCAGGCGTTGCCACAGTTTGAACGTAAAATGAAGGGTTTTATCACTGCGGAGGCGAGCTTGATTGCCTTAGAGTCGCGCACTTCAGCGCCGGTGCGTATCCTCCGTTCTGCGCAGATGGAATCATTGAACTGCAGCGGCCTGTATCCGGTGGGCGAGGGCGCGGGGTATGCAGGGGGGATTATGAGCGCTGCTCTTGATGGGCTCAAAGTGGTTCAGGCTATCAATGCAGCACAAGTATAAATATGTGGGCGTAGATGCAACGCCCACAGCGGTAATACAATGGCAATAGTGTATGTGGAAACTGCCCACATGCTGAATAGACGTAGAGAAGGGATTGGTACCTTTGAAGAAGAGCTACATTGAAGATATTGGTGAGCGTGACTCGATCGACAGTATTTTTTTGGTTCGAGATAAAAATATGGCGATGGCAAAAAATGGCAAGCCATACATGAACTTGAAATTAATGGATCGCAGCGGGGAAGTGGATGGGAGAATCTGGGACAATGTCGATGAGCTCACCACCTTGTTTAATAAAGATGATTTTGTCCACGTCAAAGGTAAAGCTAATGTGTTCATGGGCAAGATGCAGTTTATTGTCACCAGCATAACGCGTGTGGCCGAGGAACAAGTGGAACTGGCCGATTTTTTGCCGGTTTCTGCCCATGCTCCTGAAGAGATGCGGGCGGAATTCAAATCCATGGTTGCGCACATTGCCGACCCTGATTATCGACGGATACTTGAATCTTTTGGTGCCGATGAAGAGTTCATGCATTTGTTTACTAAGGCACCAGCGGCGAAATCGATGCACCACGTCTATCTGGGCGGCTTGCTGGAGCATTCCCTGTGTGTGGCGCGTTTGGCGCTAGATGTGAGCGCGCGCTATCCACAGATCAATCGCGATCTTCTGGTCTGTAGTGCCCTGCTGCACGATATTGGCAAGGTTGCCGAGTTGCGCTATGCCCGCAGCTTCGATTACACTGACGTCGGCAAACTCATCGGCCATATTGTCCTAGGGGTAGAGATGCTAGAGGAGAAGATTAGGGAGTGGCCTGATTTTCCACAACATAAAGCGATGTTGCTCAAGCATATGCTGTTATCGCATCACGGCCAATATGAGTATGGGTCTCCCAAGCGTCCAAAAACTTTGGAGGCAGTGGTGCTCAATTTTGTCGATGATATGGATGCCAAAATCAATGGTATTTCCTTGCATATTGAGCGCGAACAGTTGAACCCGTCCGCATGGACATCGTATCATCGCCTGTTTGATCGCTACTTTTATGCACCGGCAGATGAATTGGGAACAGGCATAGAGCAGACACCGCCCGCAGCTTCGGAAAGCGCTCCTCCTCCCTGTGCCCCTAGTATTGTGAGCAAAAACAAGCCAGCTGAAACAAACATTCCCCCAAAGCGCACCAGCAGATATCAGGCGCCACTGCGCACTTCCCTTGGTGAGCAACTGGCGGGTGCAACCTTGGATCTGTTTGGAAGCAGAGAGGAAGGCCAAAATGATCATTAAAACCCTGCCTGTAGGTCCATTACAGGTTAATTGTTATATAGTGGCGTGCCCACGTACCAAAAAAGCGTTGATAATCGACCCAGGCGATGAAGCGCAACGGATTCTTCAACTCCTCGAGCAAGAAGGCTTGGAGCCCAAAATGCTGGTCAATACCCATGGTCATTTTGACCATGTGGGGGGCAATAGCCTGATTGTTGAAAAAACTGGGATTGAATTCTGTATGCACAAGGAGGACCTGCCCTTGCTTAAACAAGCATCGCGTCAAGCGGCAAGCTACGGCCTTCCAGCGGTGGAATCCCCCATGCCCACTCGTTTTTTGCAAAACGGTGATCTGTTGGAAATCGGTGATCTGAGCTTTGAAGTTATCCATACTCCAGGACATTCTCCCGGTGGGATTTGTCTGTATGGGCAGGGGCACCTGTTCTCTGGTGACAGCCTGTTTGCAGGCTCCATTGGGCGCACTGATCTGCCGGGTGGAGATATGCAGCAGTTGCTCGGGCATATCCGTTCCCAGCTCATGGTTTTGCCGGAGTCCACCGTGGTCCATCCGGGGCACGGGCCAGAATCGACCATTGGAGCGGAACAGCAGTCAAATCCGTTTGTAAATGGGGACTATATTTAAGCAGCGGTTAAGAAAACGATAAATCTAGATACGATAAAGGGGCGAAGTTATGCCAACGCTTAAGGGAAAACAGATTGTGCTCGGCGTGTGTGGGGGGATTGCGGCATATAAGGCGGTTGAACTTCTGCGCCTGTTAACCAAGGCTGGTGCGATAGTTTCGGTGGTGATGACGCGCAATGCGTGCGAATTTGTCACCCCCCTTACGTTTCAGACCTTGTCTTACAATCCAGTGCATACTGACATGTTTGATCTGTATCAGGAAAAAGAGATTGGGCATATATCCCTGGCGGATAAAGCCGACTTATGTGTGGTCGTGCCGGCAACCGCCAATATCATTGGTAAACTAGGCGCCGGTATCGCGGATGATCTGCTTAGTACTACCCTCATGGCAACCAAAGCACCGATAGTTCTGGCGCCATCCATGAATGTGAATATGTATGAGAGCGCGGCAGTACAGCACAATATGCAGGTTTTGTTCCAGCGGGGTTTTCATCTTATTGAGCCAGATGTTGGGGCCCTGGCCTGCGGTTGGGACGGAAAAGGTAAGTTGCCAGCGCCGGCGCATATCTTGGCGTGGGTCGAGCGGATCGCCACTCCAGCCGATCTTGCCGGGCAGCGGATTTTGGTTACCGCCGGACCGACGCGTGAGGAGCTGGACCCGGCTCGCTGTCTGACCAACTATTCTTCCGGAAAGATGGGATATGCCATTGCCAGAGCAGCGTGGCAACGGGGCGCAGAGGTGGTTCTCGTCAGCGGTCCCACCGCTCTGGAGGCTCCAGTTGGGATTAGGCGGGTAGGGGTAAAAAGTGCGTTGGATATGCATGCTGCGGTCATGCGGGAATTGCCTTGGGCCACAGTGGTGATTAAAGCTGCCGCCGTGGCTGATTATCGCCCCTGCAGCACTGCCAGCCAAAAAATCAAAAAGAAAAATGCTGCCATGAGCATTGAACTTGAACCCAACCCAGATATTTTAGCCGAGATCGGTGCCCAGAAAACAACGCAGGTTGTGATTGGCTTTGCCGCCGAGACCCACGATCTGTTGCATCACGCGCAAGATAAACTGAAGCGCAAAAATCTGGATATGATAGTAGCCAACGATATTACCGCCATTGGCGCCGGTTTTGATATAGAAACCAATGTGGTAAAACTGCTCCATGCCGATGGCAGAGTTGAAAATCTGCCTCAGCAGAGCAAGGCCTCTGTTGCACACGCCTTGCTGGATCGGGTTTGTGCCCTCCTTGGTTCAAATTGAGCTTGCGGCGCACATTTTAGGATTGGTTTACACGCTATTGGTAGGGTCTGTCACGCTGGAGCGAAAGTGCTCTTTGATCTCTTCCAAAATCGGCAGAGTTAACTCAGAGGGCAGACGTCCATCCTGCCACAGCGCCTTAAGGCTCGCGCGCATGCGCTGGGCCTTCTTCAGCGCCTGTTCGCCGGTGGGATCCGCGTTCAAGTAGGGGCTGCTCGGATCTGATAAGATGCTCATGCTAGCTTCCAGAGCCAAGTCCATATACTCCTGCCGATCTTGTTGCTCCATTTTCCACACCGAGCGTTCGTCTAAGCGCTGGAGTAATTTCTGCCAGCGCTGGATTCTACTGACGAGCAACATGGAGTTAAACAGGCGTTTATTGGTTCTGAAGGAAAACAGAGTGCGCACCAGAACTTGGTGCAGAAGTTTATCGTTGGCGCTGAAATCGTGTTGCGCTAGTTCTTTGGCTTGTATCCAGATGGCGGGGTCAATTCTCCCTTCAAAGCGTAGTTCCCAATAGGCGTGGTTGAGAAAAACCGTGTTGTAGCTGCGCACCATTTTGTAGGGAACCATGAAGCCGTGGGCAATGGTGTCAGCGGCTAGGTGGGCGATATAACCATAGGCGCAAGCGCGCTGGGAATCCGTTTCCGCCTCAGCTAGCACTTTATTGCCCATGTTCCAGCTATGGCAGTGTTTCAGGTAGTGGGTGTATTTTTTCCCCAGAGTAATATCGGCGCTTATGCAACCGTAGAGAAAATCGTGCGGGAATGCCACAAGTAGTGCAGCTAGGTGAGGCGGCAGGTTGCCAAGCTGCGCCAAGATGCTGTTACCCAAGAGTAGATGTACCCCGAACCCCCACGCACAGGCATCCGCAGGGAACAAGAATATAGCTGGGAATATGAGTAGGAACGTACGCACGCCATAAATCATCTGAACAACTCTCACACCGGTTACATAACTTAAAAATATTGGTAGGATAATCCTATCCGCAGGTAGAAGTAAAGAATATGCTGGATAAACGTACCCAGAGCTTGAAAATCGCGACGGCAGAAACCCTGGCTACCTTACAGGATATGCGGCGCTGGGGGGTGGAGCATATCTATGAGAATTCACCCTCTGCACAAGAGCTATTACCCCCCTGTGCCGAACTGGAAAGCTCTAACTCAACAGCAGCGCCATGCCGTGTTGAAACCCTAGAAGAGATCCGCGCCGAAATGGGGGACTGTCAACGCTGCCTCTTGAGCAGTACCCGTAACAACCTCGTATTTGGTGCGGGCAACCCCAAAGCAGCACTGGTGTTTGTCGGTGAAGGTCCTAGCCGCCGAGAAGATGAGCAGGGAGAGCCGTTTGTCGGCGAAGCAGGCCAGTTGTTTAACAATATTTTGTTCGCTATGGGACTTACGCGCGATGCTGTGTATATATGCAATGTTATTAAATGCAGGGGACCCCATAACCGCGATCCCGGCGTGGATGAAATAGCTGCGTGTGCACCATTTCTTAAGCGTCAACTTAATGCCATCAACCCACAGGTGTTGGTGGCTCTAGGCACGCTTGCCGCGCAGAGCTTGCTGCAGGATAAGACTCCCATCAGTAAGCTACGAGGTGGATGGTGCAGCTACAATGGAATTGACCTTATGCCTACCTTTCATCCGGCTTATCTGTTGCGTAACCCTGAGTTTAAGCGCGAACTGTGGCAAGATATGAAACAGGTGCTGCAACGTCTGCACAGCAAGGATATGTAAAGAATCCAACCTGGACTGGAAGGACTGAGTAATTATGGGGTTAGATTATGTACCAGCGCGGGTTTCTGCCCATGGCGGGCATAGCGGTCAGTTTTGTCTTCATGCCGAAGATGAGCTTGAGGCTGTAGTACTGGCCTATATAGCGCAGGGGTTTGTTTGGGCTGGCATTACCGAGCACATGCCGCCGATGCAGGACCAATACCGTTATGCAGATGAAAAGGAGGCGGGCATCAGTGCGTTGGCGCTGCAGAAACAGTTTGCGACTTATGCGGCTGAAGTAAAGAGGCTCAAGCAGCGCTACAGTGGAGATATCCTCCTGCTGGGGGGGATGGAGAGTGAATGTTATCCTGGCGCCTTTGAGTTCGCATTAGAGTTGCAACAACGCTATGCTCTAGATTATATTGTCGGGTCCGTGCACCATGTACGCGAAATAAATTTCGATTTCTGCCCAGCACAATATCAGGCTGCCATTACCGCATGTGGTGGTATTGATGCCCTTTACTGCACCTACTTTGATGAACAACTCACCATGCTCCAGGCGTTACGCCCTGCCGTGGTGGGGCACTTCGATCTGGTGCGGCTGTACGATCCAGATTACGCGCAGCGCATTCTAAACCCCGAGATCATGCGCCGTATTGAGCGGAATCTCAAGTACGTGTGCGATAATAACCTTTGCCTTGATCTGAACATGCGGGCTTTGGCAAAAGGGGCATCGGAGCCTTATATTTCCCGCCCTATCCTAGTAAAAGCGCTGGAAATGGGGATAAATATCCTCCCTGGAGATGACTCGCACGGAGTATCCAGTGTGGGGTATGGGATCGATGCTGGGACTGCATTGCTGCAGGATTTGGGCTACGCCTGTGCATGGGACAATCCTGGTGCATTTATCCATACCAGAACATAAACGTATAAAATTGATGGTCGTTGTTAATGTGCCTATGGTCATATGATTTTCGAATCATATGGCCTTGGTTTTTATGCCTCTAGTACTTAAAGAAGTTAGCTTCGATAAGGGATTTGATAGGGAATCGATAAGGATAGATGAAAAAAATACTCCAAAGTAAGGATACCTCCCTTAGTTTTGAATTTTACCCACCCAGAACAGAACAGGGGTGGGATAATTTATTGCAGAATATTGAAAAGTTGATGCCTCTGCATCCCTCATCTGTGAGTGTCACCTATGGTGCAGGCGGCTCTGCCCGCACCCAGACCAATAAGTTAGTGCTCCGAATTCACGAGGAGAGCAGGGTGCCTGTGGTGCCACATCAGACCTGTGTGGCGGCGACACGTGCAGAAGTGCGCAATATCATGCAGCAATATCAAAATGTTGGAGTGCACAATGTTCTTGCCCTGCGTGGTGATCCACCTGTAGGCGAAGATAATTGGCAACCACCTGCAGACGGATTTAAATATGCTGTAGATTTGGTGCGTTTTATCCGGGCTGAATTCCCCGATACGAGTATTGGGGTTGCAGGTTTCCCTGAGGGGCATCCTGAAATGCCGAACCGTCTCCTGGAGATTCAGTATTTAAAGGAGAAAGTAGATGCTGGGGCAGATTATATCGTCACCCAGCTGTTTTTTGATAATCGCGACTTTCACGATTTTTGTGCGCGCTGCCGCCTAGCTGGAATCGAGGTTCCAATCGTGGCCGGAATCATGCCACTGCGTAATCGTAAAGGGATGGAGCGGATGGCTGAGCTCGCGGCCGGAGCGCGCTTCCCCGCTGAGTTGCTGCGCAGGGTTGAAGAGGCTCCAGATGAAGCCGCAGTAGAGCGGGTTGGGCTTGACTGGGCGACTGAGCAAGTGCGCGACCTGCTCGAACACAAAGTGAGTGGGGTCCATTTCTATACCCTGAACAGTGCTGAACCCACCCTGGAGATTTTTTCTCGCTTGGGTCTGGTAAAGCCCTGATGCCTGAACTTTATGTATACGCCCGCCCCTAAATTTGGCGGGCTGTTTTTCATCAGCTATATTAGACGTATTTTTTCTGCAGTATTTCTAAGATGGCCCGCAGCAGATTTATCGGCGTAGGGGGGCAGCCCTTGACGCAGGCATCCACAGGGATCACGTTAGCCACCGGCCCGCAACTGGCGTAGCTCACGCCGAATTCTCCACCGTTGGTGGCGCAGTCACCCATGGCCACCACTAGTTTGGGTGCCGGGGTGCAGGCGTAGGTACGTTTTAACGCCTCCTGCATATGCCGCGATACCACCCCAGTTACCAGCAGCATATCTGCATGACGGGGCGAGGCGACAAAGTGAATCCCGAAGCGCTCGATATCGTAGAAGCTGTTATTGAGAGCGTGCATCTCCAGTTCACATCCGTTGCACGAACCTGCATCCACCATGCGGATGGCCAAGCTTCCGCCAAAGCTGGCAGCGATCTCGCGCTGGCAGTGCTTCCCCAGCACTAAAATCTCATCTTCAGGTGCCCCGACTTTCTCGGTCAAGAATCCAGTTTTGCGAATTTTGTTCAGGATTGAAAGCATGTCTTGTCTATCTTCCTGGTTATGGAGCGTGGCTGTGGCTAAAAAGCATGGTCAGGGTTAAAGATCGTGTCCTGCATAGGAGCCATTAATCGATTTATTGCATACCGGAAAGTCAGGGATGATGTTGCCATGGATCAGCTCCTCTAGCGCCCGCCAGTTGAACCAGCTAGGATCCCGTGGGAAATATCGCTCCACCAAGCCTGCTTCGTTTAGGCGCACATAGGCGAGGGTTTCCCCGCGCCAACCTTCAACCAAACCTAACCCCGCCACATCACGTCCGTTCGGGGTGATCGCGGTACCAATGAGTCCATCCGGCAGCGGGTGGAGCAGCTTCTCGATCAGTTCTGTAGATACTATGATTTCATCTCCACGTACCCTGGTACGCTTCGCTACATCACCTTCGGTATACACCGGTACGCGTACCTCAAGGCTGGCATAAGGTGGGTATGGAGCATCTCGGCGCAGGTCATAATCGATGCCGTTCGCCCTGGCTACATACCCCAGGGTTCCAAGGCTGACTGCGGTCTCATGGGGGATAATGCCGGTGGTACGTAACCGATCTTGCAGGGAAGGGTATTCCAAGATCATGGGCATGAGTTCGGCAACTTCGGTGCGGAGCATGTGCTGCTCAGCCATTATGGCGGCAATTCCATCTGCATTCAGATCGCGGGTTACACCTCCGGGCTGAATGCAATCCATCAGCAGGCGATGGCCGAAGAGTTCCATACTCAGGCGTTGAACGCGCTCACGCAGGGCACTGAACTGCACCATGGCAAAGCTGAAGCCTACATCGTTACAGATCGCACCGATATCTCCACAGTGATTGGCAATCCGCTCGCGCTCCGCCAGAATAGCGCGCAGCGCTAGCGCACGCGGGGGAATCACAACGTCTAAGGCGTGTTCCACCGCCTGACACGCAGCCCAACTGTGGGCGATGCTGCTATCACCGCTGACTCGGGCAGCGAGGCGAATCAACCCTGGGATATCCCGCCCTTGGGCAATTTTTTCAATCCCCTTGTGCACGTAACTCAAGCGTTCCTCAAGGCGCAGCATATCCTCGCCGATGGTGTGAAAGCGAAAGTGCCCCGGTTCAATAATGCCAGCATGCACGGGGCCAACAGGGACCTCGTAGATATCCTCTCCCTCCATCTTTATAAACTGGTAGGTTTTGTCCGCTGGGGTGTCTTGCTCTGGAAATCCAGCCACGGGGAAATCCCTACGCAGCGGATATGCATCTGCCTTCCACGCTTGATGACGTGTCCACGGGCGTGGATCTGGATGGGCTTTGAAGATGATGCCGAACATATCGTGTACATGGCGCTCGGGTCGACTCGCATTGGGGTAAGTTTTTGCCTGAGAGGGTAGTTCAGGCTTTGAGTCCGGCACTGTTGTGCTAAGGACCAGATGTCCGTCTTTCCCGGCCAGCACAACCATGAGTATGATGCGTTCGGGAATGTGGTCAGCCCACACCCCAGCCCAGCGCAGCCCGCAGCGTTTGGCGATAACAGCTGCCTCACTCCAGCCCACAGCGGCGACGGCTATATGCGTAGCGGCCCCATTCGGAATCGTGTAATCGACGGTCATAGTCAAATTACTCCGATGCAGTTGCCAACTGCAAGCCTGTATGGAAGCCTTGATGCCTGCTTCAATATCTGCTGTCTCCATCAACTCTTTTTTTAGCTGCGGAGTGGTCATAACACACCTTTTCCCGTAATCATGATGGTGGCCTGATCGATCCAACCGGCTAGAACATCAGGCACGGCAATGCCGAGCCACAGAATAATGCATAGATGCACTGCCACCGGCCACATGTTCGCTTTTACCTTAACTTGCCCTGTGGGACATTCCCCGAACACCATGGGCTGCACGTGGCGAAACAAGCCAGCAAAAGCTACACTCAGGCCGAACAGGAGTGAAATTACCAGCCAGGGGAAACTTTTAATGGTTGCGCTGAAGAGGAGGAATTCACTGGTGAAGACTCCGAAGGGCGGCAACCCGGCAATGGCTATCGTGCCGATGAGCAGCCCCCAGCCAATTTCCGGTTGGGTCTTTATTAAACCACGAATTTTGTCGATGGACTGGGTTTGACATACCTGTGCAGCATGGCCAACGGTTATGAAAATCGCCGATTTAGTCAGGGAATGGACAATCATGTGCAGCAGGGCCCCGAATGTCGCCAGTGGGCCCCCAATGCCAAAGGCAAAGGTAATAAGTCCCATGTGCTCTATGGAAGAATAACTAAACATGCGCTTGATATCGCGTTGCCGGTGCAGGAGCAGACCCGCCACCAGAAAAGAGAGTAAGCCAAACGCCATCATAATATGTCCAGCTATATTGGAACCAAGGGCCGGGTCGATGAGCATCTTAAAGCGTACTACCGCATACAGCGCGATATTAAGCAGCAGCCCAGAGAGGATGGCCGACATCGGTGTCGGTCCTTCGCTGTGGGCGTCCGGCAGCCAGTTATGTAGGGGCACAAGGCCAATCTTGGTGCCATAGCCCACTATCAGGAATACAAATGCGAGCAATAAAACGGTGGGCTCAAGTTCTGATGCGTGCTCGTACAGCACACTCCACATCAGGGCCTGATTGTTGTCGGGCATAATCTGCACCGCAGCAAAGTAGATCAGAGTCGTACCAAACAGCGCCTGGGCGATGCCAACCCCACAGAGAAGGAAGTATTTCCATCCTGCTTCGATAGATTTCGGGGTGCGATACAGGCTTACCAGCAATACTGTGGCCAGGGTTGCACCCTCTACCGCGACCCATAGAATCCCCAGATTATTGGTCAGCAGTGCCAGCAGCATGGTAAATAGAAACCCCTGATACATACTGTGATACAGGCGCATCCCTCCAGCTTTAACTTTTCCTATACTCTGTTCGTGTGCCATATACGGAGACGAAAAGATTGCGGTAGTCATACCGACAAAGGAATTAAGTAGCACCAAGTAGACGTTAAACGCGTCAACGTAAAAAAAGTTCTGCGGCGTGAGAATGGAACCATGGAAAAACACATCAGCCGCCAACCGCAGCGATGTAATGAAGGTAGCGATACAAAAGAGCAGATTCAGCCTGCCGGCAATGCGCTTATGCCCGCAAAAGGCAAGCACCACTGCGCCTGTCAGCGGAAGCAACAGGGTTAGGTAGAGAGCATTCATCAGTCAACCTCTTTCAGGAGATTGAGTTTGTCGACATCGAGGGTGCCGAACTCCGTTCGAATCTGGAAAAAGAAGATGCCGAACAGAATGGCCGCCACCAGCACGTCTAGCGCCACCCCCATCTCTACCACCATGGGCATGCCTTGAGTTGCCGCTACAGCAGCGAACATCAGGCCGTTTTCCATGCACATAAATCCGACCACCTGCACCACCGCCTTCCGGCGTGAGATAATGAGCAGCATCCCCAACAGCACAATCGCCAGCGATACCGCAATGGTGTTGCGGGTTGCCAGCATGGAAAGTTCGCGTATAGGGAGAACAGCATAATAACTGAAGAGCACCAGCGCTGCGGCCCCGAACATAATCAAGGATGGGTTGCCCACCACCTCAACTTCGCGTTTAATATCCAACCTGGTGACCAGTTTCTGCAGCTGTATCGGGATAAAAAACACCTTTAATCCCAGGGTTAGAGCTGCTGAAATTAATAAATGGTGCCGCCCATAGGTGAATGCTATTACCAAGGTAGTAGCAAACAACAGGGCGCCCTGCAGTGCAAATATATGGATCAGGGTCAGCAGGCGGGTCTGCGCGAGAAGTAAAAAAGAGGTGAACAGCATGAGCGCCGCTAGGGTGAGAATTATCTGTTCCGCCAGGGTTAAGACTGTGAAATTCATCAGTGCACCTCCAGTATTACGTGGCCAAGCATCCCCAGCAGGGCGATTATGAAAGCCAGACTCAGAAGTTCCGGGGTGCGGAACAGGCGCATCTTGGCTAGGACCGACTCAGATGCCGCCAGCACGAAACCTATCCCCATTAGTTTTATCCCCAGAGTCAGCAATCCAACGGCGATGGCGGTCGGCTCGAGGTGCAGGGCGGTGCCCCAGGGGAGGAACAGGTTGCAGATTAAAACTCCGAATATCAGCATTTTCAGCATCGAAGCCCACTCCAGCAGCGCAAGGTGACGTCCACTGTATTCCAGAATCATGGCCTCATGTATCATGGTGAGTTCCAAGTGGGTGGCCGGATTGTCGATGGGGATGCGCCCACACTCAGCGACACCCACCAGCAATAGGCTCATACCGGCAAAAATAAACGATGGATAGATCTGGAACGGCTGAGTCAACGTATGGAGCACCATAGCGTCCAGATTGGTGCTGGTAAAGGTCATGGCTAGAGTGAAAATAGACAGCAGCATAGCCGGTTCTGTCAGAGATGAAATAGTAACCTCACGCGATGCACCCATTCCTCCAAAAGCGGTGCCGAGGTCCATCCCCGCCAGACATAAAAAAAAGCGTGCCAGCGCAAAGAAACCCACCATCACAATGACATCGGCAATGACAGCTGTAGGCAGGCCCACCGCAAACGCGGGAACGATTGAACTGGCCAGCACGGTTACACTGAACACCAAATACGGTGTGGCACGAAACAGCGGAGAAGCCTGTTGCGCCATAACCACCTCTTTGCGAAACAGCTTGGCCAGATCGCGGTAGGGCTGCCACGGAATGGGGCCGCGCCGATTCTGAAATTTGCACTTCACCCATTTGATCCAACCGCTCAGCAAAGGAGCGAGCAAGATCAGAAGTGCTGTCTGCCCTAGTGCAAGAATCCAACCGCTCACATTCATATGACTATCCACAACATAACGATAAGAGTAAAAAAGGAATACGCCAGATAGGTGCGGATATTCCCACCTTGAATCTTGGTGACCATTTTCGCACTGCGCTGAATCATTCTGCCCAGAGGTAGATAAAGTTTTTCCCAGGCCCAGTCGCCGACGTGCACAGAATAACGTCCACCATCTTCTGCGGTGCTGGGAGGATCAACCCTCTCGTCTATAGGCCAAATAGGACGAAAAATACGTCGAATTGGCTGGGAAAAACTTGTAGCCGTATATTGGTTACGCGTACTCAGCGAGCCGAAACCGCAATCCCACCTGGGGCTGTAACGCACCGGAGTTTTTCGCCGCCGCGGATGTAACAGCAGATAGGCGCCAGCCCAGGCAATGCTTATACCAAACAGGACTAGAGGGGCACCATATGAGGACGCCCGTGCCGAAATGGGGGTGAGCCACAACCATCCACCGGATTCAACCTGACTCAGGCCGATACCTAGCAGGTCAGTGGGGATGGTTTGCATACTGTTGATTGCCGCGCTGGGAAAAATCCCCAGTAGCAGACAACCCGACGCTAGTAAGATCTGACTTGCACGCATGCCAAAAGAGACTTCGTGTGCCTGTAACGTATCCTGATGGCGCGCCTGCCCTAGAAATGCGATACCAAACACCTTGACAAAGCAGGCTGCAGCCAGCGCCCCCGTAAGGGCTAGCGAGGCGGCGGCCACCGCTATGATGGATTTAGTGACCCCACTATCCAGCACTGTGCCTTGCAGAGCGGTCTGAAATGTGAGCCATTCGGAGACAAAACCGTTAAATGGCGGCAACGCAGAAATGCTGATGCATCCCACCAGAAAACACATGGCAGTTATGGGCATGAGGCGCATCAGGCCACCCATCCGATTTAAATCATGCTGACCACTTTGATTGATAAGTGCACCCGCTCCAAGAAATAGAAGGCTTTTGAACAGGGCGTGGTTAATGCAGTGGTACAGTGCCGCTACCAGGCCTAAGGCCGCAAGGACAGGGTTTCCGTTACTGGCAAACAACACCGATAAACCCAGCCCCATGTAGATTATGCCGATATTTTCTACACTGGAGTATGCCAGCAGGCGTTTTAAGTCTTGTTGCATTAGGGCATAGAGAATCCCCAACAAGGCCGACGCACACCCAACCAGCAGAATGATAACTCCCCACTGCCAGTGGAAGGTGCCAAGCAGACCGTAGCAGAAGCGGATAAAACCATAGACTGCCACCTTTAACATCACACCCGACATTAAGGCTGAGATGTGCGAAGGCGCTACTGGGTGTGCCTGAGGTAGCCATACATGTAGGGGAACAATCCCTGCTTTCATGCCAAAGCCGATAAAAGCTAAGGCAAAGGCGATATGTTGCCAGTGCACCGGCAGGGTTGCGGCCTGCATGTCAGTGAAGGTGAAACCGGAGCCGAAGCCGGCCAAGACCCCGTACCCCAGCAGGATAAATAAGCCACCAACCTGTGCCATGAGCAGATAGATGAATGCTGCATCGACATTTTCTTTCTTGTGGTGGTCATGGGCTACTAGAAAGTAGCTCGCAACCGACATCAGTTCCCATGCAACCATGAACGAGAACGCATCGGCCGCCAGGATAACCAGATACATCCCAGCCACGAATAGACCGGTGAAAAATGCCAGGGTGCGCGCTGCGGCTAAATTACTGACACTGCCTATGACATAGCTCGGTCCGAACAGCGAGATGATTGCCGTGACTCCCCCGACAATAAGGAGGAAAAAACCCGCCAACGGGTCTAGGTGTTGATGGCTGTTAAGCCATGGCAGACCAATGGGCAAAACCAGGTTTAAGCTGCAACCTGTGAGCATCCCCATGCATCCGCTCGTAGCTGTGGCCAGGCCAGATAAGCCCAACAAGGTAAACGCCATACGCGCTCCGGTGCTTATGCTGCGCACGGGGAGAGACACCGCCGCCGCTAGTAAAGCCAAAAACACTCCGAAATGAGCTAGATGTAAATACATGGGGCCAAGTCCTGCAGATTGGGATTTAAGATCGAAATACTTAATGTTGCGCGGAAAGAAGTTTTTTCTCAGCTGTCCGTATCGCCTTAATAACTTCATCGCGCCTTGGCTGAGTTGCCAGCATTTTTCTGAGAGCGGAATCTCGCAGCACCATGTGTAGTAGCGATAAAAGGTGCAGTTGAATGCGCAGTGACGGAGACACTACAATAATTAAGGTGTGAACCAATTTTCCATCCAGTGCCGCAAACTCAACCGGGTGCTCCAAAAAGCATATATTGACCTTGGCACGGATAAGATGTTCCAGAATCGCATTGCGTGGGTGGGGTAGAGCGATGCCATCTCCTATGCCGGTAGAGGAGAGTTCTTCCCGAATGAGTAATACCTGTTTGAGCATTTTCAAGTCCGCCTCATCGGGCATTCGCAGATGATTTACCGCATCTGCGAGTACTTCGTCCCGATTGTTGCCCGCCACTCTGTATATGATCCCTCCGGCACTAATTGAATCAGCCAGACTCGGGAGGGGCTCTTTTTCACCCTGAGTAATTTCAAAGGGCTCTTCAATGACATTGCGGCGCTTGGAAGTGGCCCAGTCAAGTAACTCCGCTCGCTTAAACCTATAGCTTCCGTGCACCTTATAGGTAGGAACTAGATTGCGTTTAATCCAACGGTAGACGGTTTTTTCGGATACAGACAGCAATTTGGCGGTCTCTTTGACGTTGACGTACATATTTCCCCTATCTGTAGCGCCTCCAAAACCCCTGAGATCGGTTGTATCGACCGTTCTACCCTTTATTACTTTAGGGTTTATCAGGTTTTTTGGATTTTTCAGATCTTAAAATTCCCTCGCGGGTTGATCGCGCAGGATTTCGTCCATAACGTTTTAGTTCAACAGGGCATATCTTCTATATACCTCTTATTTTGTCAAATTTGACTATGGATTGACATATGTACACCTTAGTAGCATTTTTGCCCTAGAGTCAAATGGAAATATAAATATGTCGAATAACACAGAATGGTGCCAAGTAAGGAATAAATCAGCCATCAAGTTGTCATGACAAACATTCACCCTCCAGATCTCAGTTTCAAGTGCAGTTGACGTGGCGACAGTGCATCCCCAAGGTAGAATGTGAGGGGCAGTGCTTTTAGTTACGCAAAGTGTTGTTTCGCGTCTGCTAGGTATCCGTCATTGCTATACGAGAGCCGAGGATGGTGAGGTTTGATGCGAGACAGTTACCGCTGATACTAATGTTTGGACGCGTTTCTATTGAGTATCTATAGGAAGAACTATCAATTTGTAAGTGATTTGGTTATATTTGCCTCTGATATGCTGAGAAATCTGGACTTCTCTCAGGTGTTTTACCCTTAAATTTGTAATCGATAGGATGAGCCGCTTTGAATCTACTTTACTGCGCGTTGGTATTTGCTGGCACGGCTGCGTTGTTGTGCGCCCTGTGGGCAGTTGCCAGAATTCAGAGAATGTTGCCCAATACTAGGTTGGTAAAGGCGTGGCATGTGCTGTCAGGGTTTATCCTGCTGTTTATATGTAGCTATTTTTTCTACCTGATCGTCTTATGCAAAACCTGCAAAACTGCGGATGTAGTAGCTGTGCCTGAGATGTTTATTCCCGTTGTGTTTTTTACTGGGGGAGTTTTTGTGCTCATTGTATGTGAGTTGTTCAGTACCACCGCAGAAAAGTTGGTTCAGTTTAATCGGTTAGAGAGTGAAAGTATTACTGACCCACTAACCGGCACGTACAACAGGCGCCATATGCAATACTGTCTTGAAGGCCAGGCTGCATTTGCACGGCGCAACAAAACTCCTTTAACCCTACTTCTGATAGATCTGGATCATTTTAAAGCGGTGAACGACACGTATGGACATTTGTGCGGAGATAATATTCTGTGTCAGGTTGCAGATAGTATAAGCGCTGTGGCTAAGCGCGATATTGACATGGTGTTTAGGTACGGCGGGGAAGAGTTTCTCCTTATGTTACCCCAGACACCTCTGCTCGGGGCCGCAACGGTGGCCGAATCTATACGCAGTAAAATCGCCCAAGCCCCGTTTAAGATGGAGTGCAACGGCCACGCCGTAGAAGTGCGTTGCGGTGTCAGCATTGGCGTTGGCCAGTATAAACCTGAGAGTGAAGATATTATGCATTGCCTGGAGCGGGCGGATAGCAAGTTGTATCTGGCGAAGGAGCAGGGACGAAATAGGGTGGTGTGGTAGCTATCTTTTAAGTCTCAATTCCTAGGCGCTTCATTTTTTCTACTAAGGTTGTGCGTTTAATATTCAGCAAAGCCGCAGCTTTTGTCTTTACCCCGGCGCTTAAGTCCAGCGCCTGACGTATCCAATCACGCTCAATCTGTTGGAGTTGAAACGCCATGTCCAGCCCTGAGTTTGGTAGGGTGGTGATCACTTGATAGTGCGGCTTGTTAATCCCCGAGATGTGCGTCGGCAGGTCTGCAATCTCTATTTTGGTGCTATCACACAATGCTGCAGTACGTTCGACGATATTCTCCAGTTCACGTACATTCCCCGGCCAAGGGTATTGCTCTAGGACTCCGAATACATCGTTAGCAAAAACAAGAGGAGCGCATTTCAGGTTTTTGCAGCTCTTCTTGAGAAAATGGCGCGCCAAGATAGAAATATCCTCTTTCCGCTCGCGCAAGGGGGGGAGATTTATCGGGATCACATTAAGGCGATAGAATAGGTCCTCCCGAAAGGTTCCGTTTGCGATCATCTCTTCCAAGTTAGTATTGGTAGCCGAAATAATCCGTATATCTAGTTTTATCGAATGGTTGGCACCGATTGGTTCCACCTCATGTTCCTGCAGAACCCGCAACAGCTTTAACTGTAGATGTACCGGCATGGTACCTATTTCGTCCAGAAAGATAGTGCCGCCGTTGGCTTGCTCAAATTTTCCGGGTTTATTCTTTACCGCCCCTGTGAAAGACCCGCGCATGTGGCCGAATAGCTCGCTTTCGAGCAGATCCTCTGGAATCGCTCCACAGTTGATAGCTACAAACGGTTTATCCTGCCGAGGACCGTTATAGTGTAGCGCACGTGCTACCAGTTCTTTGCCCGTGCCCGATTCTCCCAATATAAGAATAGATGAATCGGTTTCCACTACCTTCCCCATCCGGGTAAAGACGGCCTGAATCGCGGTACTGGTTCCGATAATATTGGAAAAACTATGATTGTTGTGAAGTTGGCGCTGCAGGAATAGGTTTTCTTCAATTAGTTTTTGTTTTTCCAGTGCCTTGGATATGATGAGTTTGATTTTGTCGATATTTATCGGCTTGGTAATATAATCAAAGGCACCGTTTTTCATGGCTTCAACGGCGGTCTCGGCAGAAGCATAACCCGTAATAAGAATTACCGTTGTCTGCGGGGCCTTATCCTGTAGATGTTTGAGAATCTCAAGTCCGCTTATGTCGGGTAGAATCAGATCGGTAATGACAATGGTGAAGCAGGTGTGGGCTAGAATCTCCAGTGCCGCTTCGCTATATCCAGCACGTTCCAGTGCGATACGAAGTAAATTGTTGCTTTGGATATCATCATCAATAAGCAGAATATCTGTTGTGTTGATCACTGCGCCCTCCACCCATGCTAAGCCATTGCGGAATTTTGCGTCATTTTTTTGACTAGAGTATCAGCCACGTCGACACTATGCCAGCTAAATAGCACATAAAGTGGTCTCAATTTGGCGTAGTTATACCGCCGCAAAAGTACGCTCATCCCACGGATAATGCTTAGATATCTGGTATTTTCACCCTAAATAATGGTTAAGATTGCATAGATGGTTGCAGGTGTTTGTGCTTGACATGTTATTGGTAATTCTGCTTTACTTGCGTAAGTATTTGAAATAAAACGTATTTTAAAGTATGGCTAAAAAAAAGGTCATTTTTTTATCTGGTATTAAAAGTGTTTTCGAGCAGGAGTGGAGTTAATATGGCAATAAAGCAGTTTAAAAAAATTATGGCAGCTAATCGTGGTGAAATCGCCATAAGAATCTTTCGTGCATGTACTGAGCTGGGGATCAGTACCCTAGCGATATATTCCAAGGAAGATAAGGTGGCTTTGCACCGCTACAAGGCGGATGAAGCCTATATGATCGGGAAGGGTAAAGGACCGATCGATGCTTACTTGGGTATTGAGGAAATAATAGAACTGGCGCGGGCCAAAGGGGTAGATGCCATTCACCCTGGATATGGTTTTTTGTCGGAAAATCCTGAGTTTGCTGAAGCATGTGAGCGCGCCGGCATTACCTATATTGGCCCCACCGCTGAGAGTCAACGTCGCCTTGGGAATAAGGTGGCTGCGCGTGAAGTAGCTATAGCGGCAGGGGTGCCGATAGTTATGGGGACAGCGAACCCAGTGAAGACAGAAGAGGAAGCCCTGCTGTTTGCCAAAGAATGTGGCTACCCGATTATTGTCAAGGCAGCCTCTGGCGGTGGAGGACGCGGCATGCGGGTCGTGCGCAAGCGTGAAGAACTCATGGAAGGCATTAGGTCGGCGTCATCCGAGGCCAAAGCTGCTTTCGGTGATGGAACTGTGTTTCTGGAAAAATATATAGAGGGTCCCAAACACATTGAAGTTCAAATAATGGGGGATCAGCACGGCAATTTAGTCCATTATTTCGAACGTGACTGCTCCATACAGCGTCGCCACCAGAAGGTTATTGAGCTTGCCCCTTCACCGTCTTTGAGCCAAGAAAAGCGCGAAGAGGTGTGCGCTTATGCCATGAAAATAGTACGCGAAGTTGGCTATGTTAATGCCGGCACTGTCGAATTTCTCATGGACAAAGAGGGTGAGTTCTACTTTATTGAAACCAATCCGCGCATTCAGGTGGAGCATACCGTGACCGAGTTGGTCACCATGCGAAATCTGGTGCAGACGCAGATTTTGGTAGCACAGGGGTACAAACTCTCCGATCCGGAGATTGGTATCAAGCAGCAAAGCGATATTGAGTTGCGCGGATACGCTATTCAGTGCCGCGTCACCACCGAAGATCCAGCCAATAACTTTGCCCCCGATTTCGGAACTATAAAAGCGTATCGTACCGCTGTTGGGTTTGGTGTCCGTCTGGATGCGGCTAACGGCTTTGCCGGTTCCGAAATCACCCCTTACTATGATTCGTTGCTGGTCAAGGTTTCCACTTGGGGGATCAATTTTGTTGATGCCTGCCGTACCATGAATCGTGCGCTAAAGGAATTTAGGGTAAGAGGGGTTAAAACAAATATCGGCTTTCTCGAAAATGTCATCAATCATGAGCCCTTTATAAAGGGAGAATGTGACACGTCATACCTAGATACCCATCCGGAATTGTTTAAGATACCGGTGAAAAAAGACCGAGCAAACAAGCTGTTGCAGTATATCGGGCATGTTTCTGTCAATGGATACCCAAACATCAAAAAGCGTCTACGTCTTAAAGACCTGCGCGAGGCCCACATACCCGAAATCTCCAGTTCAGCCACTTGCTTGCGTGGGACTAGGGACATTCTGCTGGACAAAGGGCCCGAGGGATTAGCGCAGTGGGTAAAAGATCAGAAACACCTGCTCATCACCGATACCACCATGCGCGATGCGCACCAATCATTGCTGGCAACCAGAGTGCGTACGTACGATCTGGAAAAAATAGCTGAGGCAACTAGTCACCTTGCGGGTGGGTTGTTTTCCCTTGAAATGTGGGGAGGCGCAACCTTCGATGTTTCCATGCGGTTTTTGACCGAAGATCCGTGGGAGCGCTTAGATCGCCTGCGTACCAAGGTGCCCAATACTCTGTTCCAGATGCTGCTGCGTGGCTCCAATGCCGTTGGTTACACCAATTACGCCGACAATGTAGTGCAAGATTTTGTAGCCAAAGCGGCCAAAGGTGGCATTGATGTCTTCCGTGTCTTCGACTCTCTTAACTGGACCAAAGGGATGAAAGTGGCCATGGAGGCGGTGCAGAAAGAGGGCGCCATTTGCGAAGCGGCCATGTGTTACACCGGAGATATATCCGATCCAAAGCGAGACAAATATCCCCTTGAGTATTATGTAGGGATGGCCAAAGAGCTAGAAAAGATGGGGGCGCATATCCTCGGAATTAAGGATATGGCCGGATTGCTGAAACCGTTTGCGGCGGAAAAACTTATAAAGGCTCTTAAGGAAGAGATCAGTATCCCTATCCATCTGCATACCCACGATACTTCAGGCAACGGGGGAACTATGCTGCTGATGGCGGCCAAAGCTGGGGTCGATATTGTCGATACGGCGCTGTCATCTATTTCTGGACTCACCTCGCAGCCAAGTATGAATGCTTTGATCGCCACCTTGGAAGGCACCATCTGGGATCCAAAATTAGACAAAGATGGAATGCAGCAACTGGCCAACTACTGGGAAACGGTGAGAACCTACTACGAGCCCTTTGAGTCGGAGCTGCGCGCGAGCACAGCGCAGGTATATTATCATGAGATTCCTGGTGGGCAGTATTCCAACTATAAGCCACAAGTTGAAGGACTTGGCCTCGGCGATCGCTGGGAAGATTGCAAGCATATGTACCGCAAGGTTAACGATATGTTTGGCGACCTGGTAAAGGTTACGCCATCCTCCAAGATAGTTGGCGATATGGCTATGTTCATGGTGCAGAATAACCTTGAGCCCGAGGATGTTATGCAGCGTGGGGAAGAGTTGACCTTCCCTCAGGGTGTGGTGGACTTCTTTAAGGGGATGCTTGGGCAGCCATACGGAGGATTCCCGCCAGAACTGCAGAAAATCATTCTCAAGAATGAGGTGCCCTTCACCCATCGTCCGGGTGAGTTCTTGGAGCCGGTGGATTTTGAGGCAAAAAAGAAGGAGCTGGAGCACAAGCTAGGACATGAGGTAATGGATCGCGATGTTTCTTCTGCGATACTCTACCCTGGCGTGTTTGAGGAATTTGACCGACATCGCCAGCTCTACAGCGATACCTCGGTTCTTTCCACTCCGCTGTATTTTTATGGCCTAGAACCAGGTGATGAAGTAAGCATCGAGATTGAGGCAGGTAAAACTCTGATTGTGAAGCTGACAGCTGTTGGTGAAGTCAGTAAGGATGGTTCTCGCTGTATTTTCTTCGAGCTTAATGGAGAGCCTCGTCAAGTTACCGTCAAAGATCTTTCAGTTGATACTGATACTGCGGAGATTGTTCTGGCAGATTCTGACAATGACAAGCATGTTGGTGCTCCGATGCCGGGTAAGATATTCAAGATGTATGTTTCCGTTGGGGATGAAGTCAAAGCTGGCGACACCCTTCTGGTAACCGAGGCAATGAAGATGGAAACTAACGTTCGCGCTAAGGCCGATGGCGTGGTCAAGGAGATCCTTCATGGCGAAGGCGCTCAGGTGCAGCAGGATGTTCTTATCTTGGTGATCGAATAAAATCATGTAAGCTTTACGTGTTTAAAAAGTGAGAAGAGATGGGCCGTCCGCATAATTTAAGGACGGCCCTTTTTTTCTGTCTAGGTATTGTTTAAATATCTAAAAGAGATCAGCAATACTCACTGTGTTCGGCGTCGAAGATATGCAATAATGCTCAAAGGTTATTGCCCATGATTTTAATTTGCAGGAGATCCATCTATGCCTGAGCAAGATATAATGGCTTACGTCGCAGTGTTTGTTTTCGGCTCAGTTCTGGGTTCATTTCTAAACGTATGTATTTACAGAATTCCACTTCAGCAGTCCATTGTGTTTCCAGCGTCGCATTGCCCCGCGTGCAATTCGGCGTTGCGCTGGTACCACAACATTCCGATAATAAGCTTTGTGGTTCTCAAACGTCGGTGTGGATTTTGCCAGAAGCTTATTAGTTGGCGTTACCCGGCAGTAGAATTGCTGAATGCGCTATTTTATCTGGCTGTATTCCACATTTCATCTTTTTCACTGACTTCACTAGCGCTATTTCTGTTTGTCTCTGCCCTTATTGTGATTTCCTTTATCGATATTGATCACCGCATCATCCCCGATGTGATCAGTCTTCCAGGGATTGTAGTCGGGTTTGCTGCTTCTTTTGCGTTACCATGGGTTTCGTGGCAGGATTCAATCCTAGGTATCCTTCTCGGGGGGGGGAGTTTACTCGCTGTAGCTTATATTTATGCTCTATTTACCGGTAAAGAGGGGATGGGTGGCGGGGATATCAAGTTGTTGGCAATGGTCGGCGCATTTCTCGGATACAAAGCTATATTACCAGTGATTTTTTTTAGTTCCCTTATGGGAACGGCAGTAGGTATCCCTCTCATGCTAATTAATAAAGCGGACGGACGCCTAGCCATCCCTTTTGGACCGTTTATTGCCCTGGCCGCCTTGTTACACCTATTTGCCGGAGCGCAGATTATCAGGTGGTATTTAGGTTTATTCAGCGTTTGAACTAATTTACATAGCAGGATGTTCCTATTGAAATTGTATAGAGTTTAACTTATAACAGAATAATAAGTTTTTCTGTGCGAAGAACATGCAACCAACTTTGAAGCCGTAAGAACATAAATGTATTAGGTAGAGATAAGACTGGAACAATATTTTGACTTTACTGCTTTGAATTGAATTCGCATAATTCTAGGGACATGAAGTGCTTGATGGTTTTTGTTTTTAGTTTTATTGCCCTGGCACTAATTAGCAATTAAGATTCAAATATTTGTACGTATGTTGTAATGTGTGACACTGATGTTTTAACTCAGGATTCTTTTAGTTTTGGCCTGACCCAACACTGGAGTAGGCGGGGCCAGTTTTTCTGTCGGAGAAGTCGGGTAACCAGAAGACTGCTGTTTCGGGACGGGAATTAATAATTATGTTTGGATCTAAAAAAGAGATTATTGGGATAGATATTGGTGCGAGTGCAATCAAACTAGTACAGCTAAAGGAATCCAAATCAGGCTATAAACTCAAAGCTCTTGATCTGGAAGCACTGCCATCCGAGGCTGTAGTTGATAGTTCCATCATGGACTCCAACACAGTAGTGCAGGCCATAAGAGATTTGATTGTTCGCAACAATCTGAGCAAGAACGCAGAGGTTTCCATCGCCGTATCAGGCCACTCTGTAATCATCCGCAAAATATCCCTTCCATTAATGACAGATGAAGAGCTCGATGGGTCAATACAGTGGGAAGCTGAGCAATACATCCCTTTCGATATAGCAGATGTCTATCTGGATTACCAAATTGTCGGTCCAGATCCCGCCGATCAGGGGCAGATGGAGGTGATTCTTGTTGCTGCCAGAAGAGATTTTATCAACGAATATACGGGTGTAATTAGAGAGAGCGGGCTAGTGCCTGTAGTTGTTGATGTTGAATGTTTTGCTGTTGAAAACATTTACTGCTCTTTATATTCCGATGGACTTCTCGATGTCGTAGCGCTGATCGATATAGGTGCCAGTGCCGCTCAACTCAACATCCTCAAGGATAATATTTCGGTCTTTACGCGTGAGATCCAGATGGGGGGCTCCGCCTACAATGAAGAACTGCAGAAGCACTTCGGACTTAATAACGAAGATGCCGAAATTCTTAAATTAAGTGGTTCGTTCGAAGGTGTAGACAGCGAGGAGGCACACACCGTTATTGATAAGGTTACTGATAACCTTGTCCAAGAACTCGCGCGTGCACTGGATTTCTTTTCTGCTACTTTTAACGATGAGAAAGTATCCAAAGTATATCTTACCGGGGGAGTATGCCTTACCTCTGGGCTGATGGATAAGTTTGAACATTCGTTAGAAATGCCTGTGGCACTGCTGGATCCATTCAGTCGCATAGGTGTCAAGGAAAGTGTTTTTGACCTTGAATTTGTCAAAAAATCTGCTCCTTTCTATGCCGTCGCTGCCGGTCTAGCTACGAGAACCTTTGGAGACAAGATATGATTAAAATAAATCTCCTTCCGGTAAAGGCGGTACAGAAGCAGATTCAGATGCGGAACAATCTGCTGGTGACGGTTGCTATGCTGTTACTAGTGGGTGGAGTATGCTATGTCTTTCAATCTTCTATAACCTCGGATATTGCTACGGTAGAACAAGAAATAAATGATAACCGACGAGAAATTAGCAGTCTGAAGAAAAAGATAGGCGAGGTCAATCGATTCAAGAAACTGCAGGCAGAACTGCACAACAAGCTTAAAATCATGAACGAACTGCGCGCGTCCAAGTCTGGACCCGTGCATTTGATGGACGAAGTTATAACCGCTCTGCCAGAAAAAATGTGGCTCACCTCATTGTCCGAAAAAGACGGCACGGTGCATATCAGCGGAGTTGGACTTACCGAAAACGATGTAGCTACTTTTATGACCAATTTAGAACGTTCTCTGTATTTTTCCAAAGTGGATCTGAAAGTCACTAAGCAAAAGGTGCAAGATGGTCTGAGGTTGCAGAGTTTCGATCTATCCTGTCGCGCAGAGAATCCTGCTATCCCAGATGAAGATAAACAGGGGGAACGCTAACCATGAACCCGCAAATAGAAAAAATTTTAAAGCTCCCCCTGTATCAGCGGGTGCTTATTCTGGTAGCAGTGCTGGTTTTGCTGGTTGGAGCCTACCTGTATTGGCTTTATATCCCTGCACGTGAAGAGCTTGCTACTAAGCAATCTCAGAACAGCAAGTTGTTGATTGAGCTGCAGGAAAGCAGACGTATCGCCAATAATCTGCCTAAATTTAAGGCAGAATATGAAGAGATGAAGAACCGGCTAGATCTAGCTTTAAATGAGTTGCCGAATGAAAAAGAAATTCCCACTCTCCTTAGCAGTATAACAAGTTTGGCACGCGACAATGGACTTGAAGTTTTGCAGTTCAAGCCTGAAAACGAAGCCGTTAAAAACTTTTATGCCGAAGTCCCTGTAAGCTTAGACTTGAAGGGTAGCTATCATCAGATGGCGCTTTTTTGTCAGGCGGTAGCGCGGATAGCGCGCATTGTAAACGTAAAAGATATTAAGTTGAGTAAGCCGCAGCAAGACGCTGGTATTACCCTCTTATCTATTTCGTGCCGCACCGTTACCTATCGTTTCATCGAACCGCCCAGTACAGAGAAAGGAAAATGAATATGCGCCTATACGCTGTAATTCTTGCCTTCCTCGCCTTCTGGATGGTAACGGGGTGTTCAGACAACAAACCAAAAGAGTTAAAGCCAGTCCAAACTCGAAGCACTGCCCCTGTACGTTCCGCACCTGATACCACTGAAGAAGTAGCTACCGTTGAGGCTGAGCCCATAAAGCCGAAGTTTATGTATGACGAGCGGCGACGTGACCCGTTCTCATCCCTACTGGCAATAAAAGATCCGGTTACGGATGATGCTGAGCCCCTGACCCCACTGCAAAAGTTTGGCCTAAACGAAATGCGTCTCATTGCAATAGTGGTCGGTAAAGACGAGCCACGTGCTATGATTGAGGCCCCAGACAGTAAGGCATACACCCTGACTCCTGGAGTTAAAATAGGTAGAAATAAAGGGGTTGTGCAAGCAATAACTCCACATGAAATCATTGTTGAGGAGCGTTTCCGTGATTTCGCTGGAACAACGCGGACAGAAATTAAGCGCATTACGCTGCCTCATGGAGAAGGGGAATGAATATGAAATTCAAAAATACTTTACTGCCAACGATGCCGTTGGCTTTGTTGTTCGCGCTGCTATTGCTACCCGCTTTAGCGCCTTTAGTCCATGCACAGTTAAATACGGTTACATCAGTGGAACTTGGGGTTGATTCCGTATCCGTTGTTACTGATATAGATAATCCTGAATTTATTACCTATACCCTTGGGGCCCCTGAGCGCTTGGTAGTGGATGTGGCGCACGTCACACCTACTTTTGTTGAACGCTCTTATATGCTGAGTTCTGTGAATAAGGTCGGTTTCGATACTATGCGAGTTGGGGTTTATGCAGATAAGACAAGATTTGTCTTTGATGCTGCTGGTGGTAGTTTGCCCCATGCTGAAGTGTATGTGGATGGGCGAGAAATCGTCGTGGACTGGTCTGGCGACATGGCAGGACGCCGTGCGGTGAAGACCACTACTCAAACAAAGACAGGGACTAAGCTTGTTTCTGCGCAAAAAACTTTTGCTAACTCAGCAGATGCTCCAGCCGTGGCGACTGCCTTAAGTTTTGATCTTGAAGGAACAGGATCTGTTTTTATGGCAGATTTTGTTGGGGCTACGCAGCAGATTGAATTGATCCAGCCACGTACGCAAGGAACCACCGTACGCTTTGGAGTTGCTCACGCCGCTTTGCCCAGAAATCTTCGCCGAGTAATAGACGCATCGGTATTCCCCAGCTCTGTCTTACAGGTAACGCCATATTCCACCATAGTTGACGGGGTACGCAACGTTATGTTTGCAGTGCAACTTAAAGGTGCGGTTGAATATGAAGTAGCTTTGAAAAAAGGCGTCCTTGAATTTCGTTGCGATAATGGCATTTTCGCCGATCTTCCCTCTGAAAATATGCAGATAAGCGTTGATATTGACAGCTCTAGTCATGGTGCATATGGGCCTAAGTCAGCACAAGCACCGCAATATAGGGATGATTCTACCAATGATATTGAGCATAGCCCGACAGTTGGAGCGGTGCTTGAATCGCTATCTGTTGACGCTCGTACCGAAACTGTACATGAAAGGGCGTTGGAAAAAACATACACCGGAGAGCCGATATCTCTTGTGTTTGACGATGCGGATATTCGTAAGGTTATGCGCCTCATAGGGGAAATCAGTGACATGAACCTGATTGTCTCTGAAGAGGTTCAGGGCAAAATATCTCTACGACTACAAGGTGTTCCATGGGACCAAGCTCTAGATCTAGTGCTCGAAATTCAAGAGTTAGGGATGATTCAGAAGGGCAATGTAGTGCGAGTTCTCCCGCTGAAAAAAATTCAGTCCATGGAAACAGAGCGTCTGCGTTCCAAACAGGAAATAAAACGCCTAGAAGAGACCGGAACAGAAATATTTGCCATCAACTATAAAGATGCAAAATCGTTTGAAGATGTAATCAAAGATATGCTCTCAGATCAGGGCAAGGTCAAGGTGATTAAGGGGAGCAAGAAGATTATGGTCACTGATATCCCCTCTAAATTGGATGAAGTTAGGGACCTCCTCAAGGTACTGGATGAGCCGGCCAAACAAGTAATGATTGAAGCGCGTATCGTCGAAGCAAACACCTCAGACGGTTTAGAATTTGGCGTAAACTGGGGCTTCAGCTACGACAACAATGAAACAGGTGGTATTGGCTTAGAAAATATGGATTCAGCCGGTATCGGTTTGGGAGGATCATTTCTTCTCCCCGGTGCCATTGGAACCTCCGGTTTGGGAGGTAAGTTTACCTTTGGTCGCTTAGGCTTCGATGATAAGGTTTTAGATCTTAGAATTGCAGCATTAGAAACTGCGGGCAAGGGGCGCGTAGTTTCTTCGCCAAAAGTTCTGACTCTTGATGGTGAAACTGCCAAAATAGAGCAGGGTACGTCTATTCCCTATCAATCTGTAAGTCAAAATGGGACTACTACTGAGTTTGAAGATGCTACCCTTGCTCTTGAGGTTACTCCTGAGATTAATCCGGATAATACGGTCATCCTTAAAATTAAGGCAACCAATAGCACTATAGGCAGCACTGTTTCTACTGGTGCTGGGAGCGCACCGTCCATCGACACCAAGGAAGCAACAACCAAACTGCTCCTTAAAAATGGTGAAACTACAGTTATTGGTGGGATTTATGTGGAAAGCGAATTAAGTAGTGAGACAGGAACCCCAATTCTCAAAGATATTCCCCTGCTGGGTTACTTGTTTAAATCACGCAAAAAAGGCAATATAAGAAACGAATTATTGATTTTTATCACGCCCCGTATAGTTGAGCTATGACTATGGGTATTTCAACTAAGCGAGAAAAACTGGTTGTACCCGTCTTTCTCGCTTAGTTTTATATGAAGCATCATCCTTTTGTAAGTTAGCAGTTTATATGACGCGCAAATATATATTTTTAACCGGTTTTATGGCAGCGGGGAAGTCCACTGTTGGACGCGTGCTGGCACATATGCTTGACGGCCAGTTTATCGATACAGATGCCATAATTGAGCATCGTCTGTGCATGAGTATCAAGGCAATATTTGCCCACTTCGGAGAAGAGTACTTTCGCTCGTGTGAAACTGCGGTGCTATATGATCTGTGTAGCGTCGAGAACATTAAGTGTGACCGTGCTAGTTCGTCCGCAACATCGAATAATATTGTTATTTCTACTGGCGGAGGAATGGTGGGGCGGGTGCAGAATCGCGAGATCATGCACAAACATGGCACCGTAGTTTACCTGCATGCTCCATGGACAGAGATCAGTAAGCGTTTGCACGGAGTATCCAACCGTCCTCTCGCCCACAACGTTGAGGCGGAAAGTCTGCATCGTCTGTGGCAGAGGCGTTTGCCGCTGTATAAAAAGGCAGATATCATAATCGAGACTGCGCATTGTGATCCGAGAACCATTGCGCAAAATATCGTACGCCGAATCATTATCTGACTCGGCTGAATTTCGCCTCAGCTTCGCTTCTTCCAACAACGTTTAATTTTTCACGGGGAATCTCACCGATTATGCAGCAAATGAAGGTTGAGCTGGCTGAACGCTCATATCGTATTGTGCAAGGCGATGATTTGCTTGTACATTTGGGTGAATTGCTGGCTCCGCTCCAATTGGCAGAACATGTGGTAGTGATCACCAATGATGTAGTGTCGCCACTGTATGGCTCCCAGGTTGATCATGCATTGAAGCAGGCTGGCTACCGGGTAGATAGCGTTATTCTCCCTGATGGCGAGAAACATAAAAATGCGCACAGCTTGGATATTATTTACACCCACATGCTTGAGTGCGGTTGTGATCGTAAAACTACCATTATAGCCCTTGGAGGAGGTGTGGTAGGCGACATGGCTGGATTTGCGGCGGCTACATATATGCGCGGCATCCCCTTTGTGCAGATCCCCACCACCCTGTTGGCGCAGGTAGATAGTTCCGTCGGGGGAAAAACAGCCATTAACCATCCCCTAGGCAAAAATATGATCGGGGCTTTTTATCAACCCCTTAAGGTGATTATCGATACATCTACTCTGGATACTTTGAAAAAACGCCATTTTTGTGCAGGACTTGCCGAGGTGGTTAAATACGGCGTCATCGCCGATGAAGAGTTTTTCGCCTGGATTGAAGACAACCTAGCGACGTTGCTGCGCAAAGAGCCTACTGCGCTGGGTTATGCCATAATGCGTTGTTGCAGCATTAAGGCTGATATCGTCGCTCAAGATGAAACCGAGCAGTCGGTGCGTGCATTGCTTAATTTCGGTCATACCTTTGGCCATGCTGTTGAGCAGCTATGCGGTTATGGTGAGATTCTTCATGGCGAAGCAGTTGCTATAGGGATGGTGATAGCGGCGCGTGTTTCCGCGACTATGGGTTTATGCACTTTGGATGATGTCATTAGATTGGAAGACATTTTATATAAATGTGGTTTACCAACCGTTGTGCCCGCACAGTTCTCTCCTAGGCAGTACGTCGCTGCCATGATGCGCGATAAAAAAGTAAGTTCCGGCAAGTTGCGTATGGTGTTGAACCGCGGTATTGGTTCGAGCGACATCTATGAATTTGATAACCCAATACAGGTTTTTGCTGAAGTTTTAGCGTGCGCGGCGGAATAAAATTGTGGCTGAAATTGAACTGAAACAACTACAGTCTGAGTGGGAGAAGAATCCTGAGACGGATGCTTTTTACCCTCTGGCGTGTGCTTATCTAAAAAGCGGTCTGCTTGCCGCCGCAGCGGATGTTCTCCACCAGGGGCTACGCTGGAACTCCAGTCACTCTAGGGCTTTGGCTGCACTGGGGCAAGTGCTGTACAGGCACAAAGACGTCGACGAAGCGCGTGACGTCCTTGCAAGAGCGTTGACGTCTGATCCTACCTGCCGTGATGCTCTATGCACCCTAGCTGAAATTGAAATTGAGGCGGGAAATTTTCAGCGTGCCGGTAAATGGTTGGCTCGTGCAGAGTCTCTCGATGCCACTTCCAGTAGTGTTCCCAACGTTGCTCCGTGTGGTGCCTCCAGTACAGCAGTTTTACGCCACCAGCTCGAACAAAGGCGACATCGCTGTGACGCTGATCTTGCCGACATTCCTTTTGTTACTGAAACCATGGTAGAGTTGTATCTCAAACAAGGGTTGCAGGAAAAAGCGGTTGCAGCGCTGAGCCAACTCGTAAAGCGCAAGCCGGAGGATGTTGCGCTGCGTCGACGACTCGATGAGTTGCGTATTTGTGTGCATAGCCCATTTAAGAGTGCGTGTGTGCAAGAGCAGTTGAGCGCTTTGTTGCGTGCTATTGAGTACCAAAAACGGATAGACAGAGGAGATAATAGTGTTTAAACCTATTCTGCAATCAATTTTGGACGAAAGCAGCGGCGCCCTTGGAGTTTTTCTGCTCGGCGACGATGGCATTGTTATTGAACAGGCGCGCACAAGTCACACTGCGGCGGATGAGCAGTTGACCCTAGTTGTTGAGCTGGCGGCAGGAATTAAAAATATACGTCAAACGGCGGATGTTCTCGAAGCCGGCGCCTTAAATGAAGTTGTAATCCATTACGAGAAACTTAGTCTGCTGGTACATATACTCACAGACGAATATTTTGTTGTATTGTTTTTAAAACCCGATGCCATAAGTGGAAAAGGCTCTTACTTGCTTAAACGCGAAGCAGGACGTTTGCGTGCAGGCCTGAACCAGGACATATAGATGTATATCCAGATTATTCACGGACCGAATCTCAACATGCTTGGTACGCGCGAACCTGAACACTACGGTTGCCTTAATCTTGCAGATATAAACGCCATTATAATGTCCAAAGCGCGCAGTCTTGGGGTTGAAGTAGATTTCCTGCAGTCAAATCACGAGGGTGTTTTGCTTGATGCCCTGCACCAAGCGGCCAGTGCTGGAACAGACGGAGTTATCATAAATCCTGCAGCTTATACGCACACCAGCATAGCGCTGCGCGACGCTGTCGCGGCTATTGCTCTGCCGGTGGTCGAGGTGCACCTGTCCAATATTTACGCGCGTGAAACCTTCAGACATCACTCCTGTCTTGCACCGGTAGCGCTGGCCCAAATAAGCGGGTTTGGTGCCAATGGATACATCCTCGCCCTCGAGGGTTTGGTTCTGCATCTGCGTAGCCTGCAGGCAAAATAGAATAACATTTTACTCTCGCTGAAAATTTATGATTATGTTAGATTCCCGACTGATTCGCCTGCAGCATGAACTTAAAAGAAACAAATTGGATGCAGTGCTGCTCCTAGATCCTGTGCATTTGCGCTATTACTCAGGCTTCAGTGGTAGTGACGGCGCACTTGTCGTTACCCCTGCCCAATGTTACTTTCGCACAGATTCACGCTATATCTCCCAGGCTACAGCTGAAGTGCGAGCCGCCTCCGTAGAAGTGCACACAACTAAGCACGCTGAGCTTGTCAAACTGCTGCAATATTTGGGGGCTAAGAGGGTGGGGTTTGAAGCCGTTACGCTCAGCGTGGCCGAACTGAATCAGCTCAGTGAACTTGATTCTGCTGTCGTCTGGGAGCCCTTGAAGCATTTGGGTGAACTGCGCCAGGTTAAAGATTACGCTGAACTTGAATGTTTAGAGCAGGCTGCGGCCATTAATGCAACAGCGTTTGAGAAGATTTTGCCCCACATACGTCCTGGCGTGACGGAGCGCGAGATTGCTATAGAGTTGGAATATGCCTTGCGCTGTTGCGGCGGTGAGGATAAAGCCTTTGATTTTATTGTGGCCTCAGGTTGGCGCGGAGCTTACCCTCATGGAGTTGCATCCGATAAAATCGTTCAAGCTGGCGAACTTATTACCATAGATTTCGGCACTCGAAAATCTGGTTACTATTCAGATGAGACCGTGACGTTAGCTGTAGGTGAGGTTGAGCAGAAACTGCGCGATATTCATGCCTGCGTCCTTGAAGCACACGATCTTGCGCTCGAAGCCTTGTCACCATCTGTTTTGGCCCGCGACGTGGATCGAGTAGCACGTGATTATATTGAAGCGTGCGGTTACGGTAAATATTTCGGCCATGGTTTGGGGCATGGAATAGGGCTTGCGGTACATGAAGGACCGACTCTATCCCCTAAGTCTGAAGTAGTTCTAACCGCTGGGATGGTTTTTACTATCGAGCCCGGTATTTATATCCCTGACTATGGGGGGGTACGCATAGAAGATACAGTATTATTGACCAATGATGGGTATAGAGCATTGACTTCTGTACCCAAAAAACTACGCACATTACCCATTGAATGAGCAGCAGGAGAAATATTTTATGGATATCAAAGACATTAAAGCCCTTGTAAAACTTATTATGGATACAGACATCTCTGAATTTGAAATGGAAACAGATGAAGATCGCGTGTTTATAAAGCGTGGTTCGCAGCAAGAGATTATTCATGTAGCTGCTCCGGTGGCAGCTCCGGCAGCTGCGGTTCCAGCATCAGGACTCCCAATGGCGCAACAGGGAGTGTGTGACGCATCTGATTCTAGGGCAGAAGCAACTCTAGGAGATAAGCAGGAGCGTGTTACATCACCTATCGTCGGCACTTTTTATGCCGCACCTTCTCCGGAGTCTGAATCCTATGTGAAAGTAGGAGATGTGGTGGATGCGGGGCAAACCCTATGTATTGTTGAGGCTATGAAGCTCATGAATGAGATCGAAGCTGAATACAAGTGTAAAATTGTGGAGATGGTAAAAACTAATGCCGAGCCAGTAGAATTTGGCGACGTTCTCTTTATTGTAGAAAAAATTTAGACATTATCCCTGACCTGTAGCTTGTGTGTCGAAAAGCTGTAGGTTTGCGTTCAGGAGTGACTATGATTCACAAGGTTGTAATTGCCAATCGTGGGGAAATTGCCCTGCGGATTATTCGCGCCTGCAAAGAGCTCGGGATAAAAACAGTTGCCGTACATTCAGACGTAGACAGTGAAGCCCTGCATGTCAAATTGGCCGATCAGAGTGTCTGTATTGGACCAGCGGCCAGTGCAGACAGCTATCTGAATATGAAGGCCATTATCAGCGCAGCTGAAGTGACAGACGCGGATGCTATTCATCCTGGCTATGGTTTTCTATCCGAAAATGCAGAGTTTGCGGAGATATGCCAAAATTGTGGCCTGACCTTTATTGGACCAACTGCAGAAAATATGCGTTTGATGGGAGATAAGATCAGTGCCCGCCAAACAGTTACCAAGGCTGGTGTTCCTATTCTTCCTGGCACCACCGATGCCGTCACTAGTGCAGAAGAGGCGGTACGGATTGCAGAGGAAATAGGCTGCCCAGTTATTATCAAAGCAACAGCAGGTGGAGGTGGCCGAGGAATGAAGATAGTTCATTCCCTGACATCGGTTCCCAATGCGTTTGCGGCAGCACGCTCAGAAGCCAAAGCTGGATTTGGCAACCCTGAGGTTTACATCGAAAAATATTGTGAGCGTCCGCGCCATGTCGAAATTCAGATCATGGCGGATAAGCACGGTAACGTTATCCATTTAGGTGAACGCGATTGCTCCATTCAACGCCGCCACCAGAAACTTATCGAAGAAGCTCCTTGCTCGGTGTTAACTGAAGAGTTGCGCAAAGAGATGGGTGATTGCGCCGTTGCCGCCGCTAAAGCTGTTAATTACTCTAGCGTTGGTACTATTGAATTTCTCCTCGATAGCGACAATAAGTTTTATTTCATGGAGATGAATACCAGGATCCAGGTAGAACACCCTGTTACCGAAATGGTAACGGGTATTGATATTGTCAAAGAGCAGATACTGGCTGCCGCTGGAAGGCCCCTGCGCTACACCCAGGCTGATATTAAAATTACCGGACACTCGATAGAGTGTCGTATCAATGCAGAAGATCCCGATAAATTTACCCCATGTCCTGGTACGATCGACGGGTACCATACCCCTGGAGGATTGGGCGTTCGAGTCGATAGTGCGGTATATGATCAATATAAAGTACTGCCTTACTATGATTCTTTGATTGCCAAACTCATAGTGCATGCGGAAACTCGCGAGGAAGCGATTCGGCGTATGGATCGGGCGTTGGAGGAATACATTATTGAAGGGATTAAAACTACGATACCCTTCCATCGCAAGGTGATGAATAATAAGGATTTTATCGAAGGCAATATCGATACCGGATTCTTGGAACGTACCAAACTGTAACAGCTGCGTGCAGAATACCTTTATATAGAGCGGCAACTCCGGTTGCCGCTTTTCCCTTTCTGTGCCGGGCATGGGAGATTTTAGGTGGAATTAACACTTGGCCATATAGACTACTTGAACTGCGTCCCTTTTTTTCACTATTTACGCAATTGCGGTTTCCGCGGTGAAATCCTCAAAGGGGTGCCATCGGAGTTGAATAAAATGCTGGCCGAAGGTCTGGTGGACGCTAGCCCTTCATCTTCTTTTGAATATGGACGTAACTATATCAATTACCTCCTCTTGCCGGGGCACTCCATCAGCGCCTTTAATCAGGTTCAGAGCGTCGTGCTCTTTAGTCGTGAACCTTTAGCGGCTATTAAAGACTCACCCATCTACCTGACGGGAGAATCGGCCACATCGGTGCACCTGCTTAAGGTTTTATTGCGCGAATTTTATGCCTGGGGCGAGGTTGAGGGGATAGTGCCACAACAGCCAGCAGAAGAATTGATAGACGAAGGTAAACCTGTATTGCTCATTGGCGATAAAGCGCTAAAACAGCGTACAGAACTTCTGGATTCAGACTGGCATTGTTACGATTTAGCCCAACTGTGGGCTACGCATACAGGATTACCGTTTGTCTTCGCTCTGTGGATTGTAAGGGCCGATCTTGCGGATGGGAAAAAGGCCAAGATGCGAGCTCTGCCGGAGCAACTGCGCTGTGCGCGTGCGTGTGCAGAGCAGAACATCATGGAACTGGCTCAAAATCATTCGCAGTGCAGTTGGATAAGTCCTGAACAGTTGGTAGCCTACTGGCACGCAATGTCGTATGATCTTGACGAATTACACATTGAAGGGCTGAAATTGTTCTTTTACTACTGTCATAAGTACAAATATTTACCCAACATTCCAGAAGTTAAATTTGTTCCAACTCCTGAAAAAACAGCGTATTAACAAAAAGTGTGCAAAGAGCTTTTTGTTTGACACCAGTCGGCATTTTCACTACATTATCCAACTACAGAGCCCGGGTGGCGGAATTGGTAGACGCAAGGGACTTAAAATCCCTCGGAGTTTAACTCTGTGCGGGTTCGATTCCCGCCCCGGGCACCATAAATTAAAAGCCAAACCAGCAGCTTAGCTGGTTTGGCTTTTTTCTTTTCTCCATAAATTTCATGTGTAATGCAGCCGTTTATTTGCCGTTCTGGAACTTATGAGAACAGCAGGGTCGAGACTGGTCTCCTGCGTCAAGAGTATTAGGGAAGATGGGATGGGTAGGCAGAAGTTGTGTATGAGGCGCATAAGCTGGATTTTGGGAGAGTGACGAGGTGAGATGCCTCACCTCGTCACTCGAATTTGATGATGAAGAAGATTATTAGGGTGCGGTTTTAAAGCTGAACCTAGTGTTCGTCATTAATGCCTGTCCACCTACGCTTCTCAAGTTATCCTTCAACGTGACCATGTATGTGGCTGACATATCAAAGGTTCTTCCATCCTTATGCTTTAATTCTACTTGAGTTGAATCGTTACTATTAAATGCAACCTCTACAGGGTAGTAAACGTTAGCTCCATTTTCTACTAGTTTTTCAATAAAAATGTTTGCTCCTGTAAAAGTAGCTTTATCCATCGCTTCGCTGAATACCAACAGGACAGAACTGTCAACTGGGATATCAATGGCTTCGTTATTTGGAAGAGTGAATACGAGATTTGGTGTTGTGGGTGCGGGAACAGGGTTGGGTGTGTTTATGTTGCCGCTCGCAATGGCAATTAGTTCTGCACCATTGTTTCCTGGGGCCATTTTCGGATCAACAGGAGGGGTTAAACGCACTGTTATTTGCGATCTTTCAGCTTTAGCATTTGTATCAAGGTCGCTGCACAGCTGAAATGTAACTATAAAACCAGGGCCAGTGGTATCAGCCAGTGTCAAGTTTTCCAGACCGACTATTTCTCCTTTGGTTGCGGCAATAGAAAATGAGGTGCCACTTACCAAGGAGTTCCCATATACATCGCCGACATAGAATGAAAATGGTTTGCATTCGCCGATTTTCAAGTTGAAATCAACGGGATTAAGGTCTAATGGGGCAGCATGAGCGGAAAATAGGACATTCATGCTGGTCCAAATGGTGGTGTCGCCTTGGAAGATACCATCGGCAGGAGAGAAGCTAGCGCTATCTTTCGAATGAATGTAAAGTTCTGAGTCTTCGTGTCGGCCGTTGTCATTGGCATCTATGTATGGACTGCTCAGATCCAAAGTGAGGGTGTCAATGCCTTCATCGTATACGCCGTTGCCATTGGCATCGTAAAATGATTCACTTCCTGGGGCATAAGCTACAATCCTGCACAAGCCTGGATTTCCAACGGGATTAGGGCCGCCCAAATTTGGAGTAGTTGGGTTTGATGTTTGCAACACCGCTGTGGCTATACCGAATGTTGTTGTCGTGGTGAAACCAGTACTTTCTCCTATGGTACCACCTTCGGTTATGAAACTCACTGGAGTCCCATCTGGCACCACATTGCCATAACGATCGCCTAGATAGGCGGTAATGGTATTTTGAAGGCCGAACTCAACGCCACCGGCAATGTTGAGGTATTCTGCCGCTAAACTTATGTGTTTAGCGTCAGGTTTACCACTCACTATGGTTATTTTAGCTTCAGTGGAAATAGAGGTTCCATCACTGCTGGGATACAGCGCTCGTACCGCCACAGATCCAGCTACCGTACCGCTGTGTAGCGCAACGGTGGCAATCCCGTTGAGGGTGTTGGTTTCGGTAGTAGAAAGTTTTTCGCCACCACTTAACGGCGTAGGGATATCAAAGAAGACGGTTCTGCCATCCGGCACAGGATTCCCAAATGCATCAGTAACGGCAAATGCAATCTGCACAACATTTGTTGCTCCGGTTCCGCGTACGTTTATTTTCGGTTCTTCTGGATTATAACTCTTGACCGATATAGCTCCTGTATCACCAGGGGCAACCTCAAATGAGTAGGTGGCAAAAACATTGTCACTGACAGATGCTTTTACGGTAACTACGCCGCCGTATGTGCCACCTAGATAGGTAGCAGTGGCTGTGCCGTTGTAGGTTGCTTTTGCATTGGTAATACTGCCGCCACCCTGTTCAATTGTGAATGTTACCAGAGTACCGTTGGCGATTGGCTTGCGTTTAACTGTTTCAGAGTCAGTGGTTTCCAGATAGGTCACATACGCATCCAGGGTAAACATCCCCCCGTGGGATAGGGCGGTGTTGCTTTCTAGACTGGTTCTTATTTCAACTGCATCAGCTTCTGGATTGACTACAGCGTCGCTCCCACCTCCACCACCACTACCGCCACATGAACACAGCAGCGCTAGTAGAACTACATTTAAAAGCGAAATAATACGGTGTTTAATTCTCATTTTTGCCCTCCGGTTTTTAATTTTATCTCTGCCACTCCTGAATTGAGTACGCAGCAAACACTAATTGCTAGATTAATCCAAAATTATGCGATTATGCGATTACCTGAAATTTTAAAGAGTATACCGTGGTAGAATTCTATAAAACCAGTATTATTTCTTAGTTCTGCTGTGGCACCCTTCTACTATACAAATTAAATCTGATTTTAAATATCAGACTCTTGGTAGTGCATCATTGTTTCTGTAAATTACAAAAGGCCTGACAAAAAGACGGGCCACGGTTATTCTCTTTGGTGAATCGCCAAACCCAACCAGAGAGGAAAGAAACCATGACCCGTCTAGAAGATTAT
>Ga0265295_1000411_pt1 | contig 87578 bp, 66 predicted proteins | sample Munlansysbiofilm_FD_192503 | JGI IMG/M metagenome (GOLD analysis project Ga0265295, IMG submission 192503) | Leachate microbial communities from a municipal landfill in Southern Ontario, Canada - Methane capture system biofilm | ecosystem: Engineered > Solid waste > Landfill > Unclassified ... | reverse complement strand
AAAAGATCTAAAAACTCACTCCACCAATATAGAAAGTGCAGATTATGGATAATCTATTAACTACTGCTACCAGTTCTGCTTATGCTTTAGGTAAGGATTAGCTATGCTTACTCCCGAGATACTCCCTCGACATAAGATAATCTCTACTTGAATACTGGGTAAGAACAGCTTAAGGCAATAGGAGTAATACCGTTGATTAATCCCGATTGATGCCATTGGAGTTCATTTGGCTATCTCTAATCTCCAATGCAGCATTAGTTAAATAGGCCAAATGGACTTCAAGTGGCTGTCATGGTTTTATCCCGGTTATGAAGTCCAATCCCCCTCCTAACTATTAGAAATGGTGATAGATAGGGCAGGGGGATTGAACTCCATAGCCTTATCTGGGTTAATAGGAGCATGGGGTAGGTCTCATACTAAAATGGTGGAAAGGCGATAAGAAAAAGCACACAATGCTGTTGTTTCGTGCAAAAATCTGCTAAATATGGATGAGCAACGGTCTCTGAGTGGAAATACCATCCCCAATGCTCAGGCGCATTGGCAAAGAAGAATGCTTGTCTGGATGTTGTTTTTATTATGCTATCTTACCATAATTCGATAGGCGGAACTATTGCATCTACATTACTATCAGATACCCAGTTTCTGACACGCCACACGAGCTGCTTCTTGATGGGCGGTTTTTTTGGTATTACCTTTCCCAAGGCAACTCAGTTTGTTGCCCAATCGCACTTCCACGGTAAATACTTTCTGATGCTCTGGTCCATCCTCACTTATAGTAACATATTTGGGAGGTTCTTGGTTTCTACCCTGTAAATACTCTTGCAAAATTGATTTGTAATTTACCAGCTCATCACGGGTTACAGTTTCCTCATAATCCACAAGAATATGATTCTTGATAAAGCGAGCGGCGGCGGCGATGCTGCTATCCAAATAAATGGCGCAGATCAGTGCTTCAACGCTATCGGATAGAATTGAGGGTTTTTCGGCTCCTCCAGAGGCTGCTTCTTCAGGGCTTAACAGCAAATATCTGCCCAATTCCAAAGTGTTTGCCTTAAGAGTAAGATATGTTTCGGAAACAATTTTAGATTTAAGCTTGGAAAGCTTACCTTCTTGCTCGTTGGGATGTTTGGCAAAGAGTTCTTTAGATACCACAAACCCCAAAATACTATCGCCCAAAAACTCCATGCGTTCGAAAGGAGAGGGCATTTTATGGTCGTTAAAGTGTTTTCTAAGGTAAGATTTATGGGTTAAGGCAGCTTTTAGTAAAGTACTGTCCTTAAAGGTGTAATCCATTCGTTTTTGCAGATAACTTAAGCTTTTTTCCCATTTGGGATAGCTTTCCGGCATGCGTTTGCCGCTAAAATAATCCAGAATTTGAGAGATTATTTTTTTCAATGGTTGACTCATTTTTTTGTTTAAATAAAGCCTTTCCTCCGAAATGTTCAAAAGAAAAGGCTTTACAATTATATTAGCTAATCACTATAGCGAGTTATTATTACTGCGCTGTTATGCCCCCCAAATCCTAACGAGTTCGAAAGAGCTGCATTTACTACTTGTTTTGTTGCGTTACCTACGGTATAATCCAAATCACAATCTGGATCTGGATTGCTTAGGTTCATAGTAGGATGGATGATGCCGTTTTCGATGCTTTTAACGCATACAATGGCTTCTATACCGGCGGCTGCACCCAACATGTGTCCCACCATAGATTTGGTAGAGTTTATTTTTATCTTATAAGCACGGCTGCCAAAAGCGGTTTTTATAGATTGCGTTTCACCTTTGTCATTAAGAGGGGTTGAGGTACCATGTGCATTTATATAGTCTATATCCTCGGGCTTAAGTCCGGCATCTTCGATCGCCATCAATATTGCTCTGGCACTACCTTCGCCATCTTCAGTTGGAGCGGTAATGTGGAAGGCGTCTCCAGATGCGCCATAACCTGCGAGTTCGGCATAAATTTTGGCGCCGCGGGCTTTGGCGTGTTCCAGTTCTTCCAATACTAATATTGCCGCACCTTCACTCATCACAAATCCATCACGCTCTTTATCGAAGGGACGGGAGGCGGTTTGAGGATCGTCATTGCGAGTAGATAGGGCACGCATAGAGGAAAATCCACCTACTGCCAATGGCGTTACAGCTGCTTCGGTACCCCCCGAAATTACGATATCCGCATCCCCATATTGGATGGAGCGCAAGGCGGTACCCAAAGCATGATTGGCACTGGCACAAGCACTCATCACATTAAAGTTGATGCCTTTAAAATTATGCTCTATACTAATATGCGCAGCAGCGATATTGCCAATCATTTTGGGAATAAAGAAGGGGCTTATGCGACGGGGTCCCAGAGTATGACACTTAACACACTCTTCCTCAAAAGTAAGTATGCCACCTATTCCAGCTCCAGTGATTACTCCGGTACGATCAGGATCGTAGTTGCCTGGTTTTAAATCTGCATCTTTTACTGCTTCGCGGGCAGCAATTAAAGCAAATTGAGTATATAAATCTAGTTTTCTGGCTTCCTTGGCTTCAAAATGCTCCTCGGGTTTGTAGTTCTTTATTTCTGCTGCAATTCTAACCGGGAGGTTGTCTGTATCAAAACGGCTAATCAAACCAACGCCATTCACTCCTCCAATGAGACTGTGCCACGTTTGTGTTACATTATGACCAACGGGGGTAATAGCTCCGATTCCAGTTATAACTACTCTTCTCTTTTGCATATATTCCTCTATAAATCTACTTATACCGGATATCCGGTTTTATTGCGCCACATTTGCCTGAATCTTCAGCATGGTGAGGTTTCAGACCAAGGCGAAACTTCAAAAAAAAGTGGAACCAATCCTGATATCAATGCTATCAGGATTGATTCCCGGGATGTGCTCGATTATCCCAGTTTCTCTTTGAGATAATCGATGGCTTGGCCAACGGTACGAAGTTTATCCTGATCTTCATCAGGAATGGTCAGACCAAATTCATCTTCAAAAGCCATTACCAGCTCAACGGTATCCAATGAGTCGGCACGAAGATCTTCGATGAAATTTGCTTCAGGAACGATTTGGGATTCTTCTACTCCCAATTTGTCCATTACGATCTGTTTTACTTTTGCTTCAATATCCATTGTTCCTCCTATGTTATTGAAGAGATTTATTTCTTTCTCTTGCAGTACAAAACTTGCTAATTGGTTTTACCCGTATTTAGTGCATGGTTAAGCCACCGTCTACTGCTATCGTTTGCCCAGTAATATAATTACTATCTTCTGCCGCCAGAAACATACATACTCTGGCTACATCTTGCGGAGTGCCCATTTTACCCAGTGGAATTGCCTTGCCATATTCTGCTCGCACTTCATCGCTAAGGCTGGCAGTCATCTCTGTTTCTATAAAACCTGGGGCTACAGCATTTACCCTCACATTTCTTGAGGCAAATTCCTTAGCACAGCTTTTGGTAAAAGCTATTAATCCACCCTTGGATGCAGCATAGTTAGACTGACCCGCATTGCCCATAATTCCAATCACGCTGGCGATATTCACAATGCTGCCTCTGCGTGCTTTCATCATATACTTAAATGCTTTCTGAGTGCAGATAAAGGCACCCTTAAGGTTGATGTCCATTACCAATTGCCACTCTTCTTCTTTCATCCTTAATACCAAGTTATCTCGCGTTATACCAGCATTGTTTATTAGTACGTCTATTCTTGCGTGATCCTGAGAAACCTGTTTAAAAAGAGCCTCCATGCCCTCAGCATCGGTAACGTTACCTACATAACCAAATGCTTCGCATCCAGTCTCTTTTATCCGTCGGACAGCTTCTTGTACCGCTTCTGGGGCGAGATCTATTATTATTACTTTCCCCTTTGCTTTGGCAAAACGCTCTGCAATAGCAAAACCTATGCCTCGAGCACCTCCGGTTATGAGTATAACGGTATTCGAAAAATCGTACATTACATATTCCTTATTATTAAGATAGCTGAGTGGATTGAATCTTATTCATTTTATAACTTGCTTTAATTCAACAATATCCACTTTGCGATCAACTGAATATACTGTTACTTCTTTGTCAATGTTCTTTATCATGCCGCTCAGAACTTTTTGAGGTCCGAACTCTATAAAGCGAGTTACTCCGGCATTTACCATGTATCTAACGGAATCTACCCAGCGAACAGGAGAAACAATCTGGTTACCCAGTTTTTGGCGGGCAGTATCACCATCTGTAGATGCCACGGCATCCAAATTTGATACCACCGGAATTTTGCCGTTTTTAAAAGTAAATTTTGCCATTTCCGCAGTTAGCCATTCACTGGCTTTTGCGATTAGGGGGGTATGGAATGGACCTCCAACTACAAGTGGTAATACTCGCTTGGCACCTTTTGCTTTCGCCAGTTCACTTGCTTTGTTCACTCCGCTTGCGGCTCCAGAGATAACAGTTTGAATAGGGGTATTATAGTTAACTGCTTGCACCAAACCGGTGGCATTTGCTTCCATGCAAATCTCGTTTACTGTAGCCGGATCTAATCCGATTATTGCAGCCATGGCAAAGGGGATATCACCAACGGCTTTGATCATGAATTCTCCCCGCTTGTGAACAATGTGCATTGCATCTTCAATACTTAGAATGCCGGAAGCGACTAACGCTGTGAATTCGCCTAAGGAATGCCCAGCCACAAAATCGGCACAAATATCAAATTCCTTTTGGAATTCGTGCCAGGCACAAACACTATGAAACAGAATTGCAGGCTGAGTGAGATGCGTTTGTTTCAATAATTCTTCTGGACCTTGGCTCATTACTTTGGCAAGTTCGGTATCATGGGAGTTGTCAAAATCTTGCAATATATTGAGCAAGCTATGGTTTTCGCTTATAAAATCTGTAGCCATGCCCACATATTGGGCGCCCTGACCAGGAAATACAAAAGCTGTTTTCATAATTGATTCCTAATATCTGGCTAAAATGCTACCCCAAGTGAGACCTGCTCCAAATGATGTAAGCAGCATGATATCTCCGCGACGAATCTTTTTTGCCCGTATGGCTTCATCAATAGCCAGCGGAACAGTGGCAGATGAGGTGTTTCCATACTTATGGATGTTCACGATAACTTTATTTATTGGAACCTTCATTTTGTCGGCTAAAGCCTCAATGATGCGCAAATTAGCTTGATGAGGAATAACCCAATCCAAATCTCCACTACTAAGATGATTGCGTTTCAGCAATTCATCCGAAGCAGCGTACATCGATTTTACGGCACTCTTAAAGATGCGGTTTCCTTCCATATAGACTGTATGTTGATTGGCATCTACGGTTTCATGGCTGGCGGGCAAGCGAGATCCACCGGCAAGCTGGATTAGATATTCACCTTGAGAGCCATCTGCATCTATTTTGCTATCGATAATGCGGGAAATATCTGTGGGCTTAGCCCTAGATACGATGGCTGCCCCGGCGGCATCACCAAACAGTACACAAGTATTGCGATCGGTCCAATTAGTGATTTTGGTTAGAATTTCTACGCCAAGCACCAGAATATTCGTTGCAGCCCCATTTTCAATATATTGGCGAGCAACATCACAAGCATAGATAAAGCCGGTACAACCAGCGGATACATCAAAGGCAGGGATGCCTTTCAAACCAAGTCTTTTTTGCAATACACAGGCCGTTGAAGGGAAGGGATGGTCTCCAGATATCGTAGCAACGATAATGGCATCAATCTCTTTATATTTCACCTTAGAAGCTTCAATGGCATTAATTGCTGCTTGGTAGGCAAGATCGCTGGCAGCTTCTTCCGGGCTTGCGATATGGCGTTCCACCATACCGGTGCGTGTACGGATCCATTCATCGGATGTTTCCACCATTTTTTCAAGATCTTTGTTTGTAAGAATCTTAGCTGGAGCAAAGCTCCCAAAGCTCGAGAATTTTGCGTAGTAGTTTCCCATTACAACCTCTCAAAATAGTCTCTTGTGTTTTCCACAAAACCAGATTCGGCTATGCGTGCTCCGAAGCGAATCGCATTTTTCATCGCCTTGGCATTACTGCGTCCATGCGACACAACTGAGATCCCGTTTAATCCCACCAACAAGGCTCCGCCGTATTCGGTGTGATCCAGCTTTCTTTTGATATAGCTATAAACAGGGTAGGAGAGGATCGCTCCCAATTTGGCAACCCAATCTTTGTTGATCTGTTCCTTTAGGATTTGAAAGATAGAAAACCCGACTCCTTCAATGGTTTTTAGCATTACATTACCCACAAAACCATCGCATACTATCACGTCTGTAATGCCGGAGAGTACATCTTTCCCTTCGATATTACCCTCAAAAAATATATCCTTACTCTCTGCCATTAAGCGATGTGCTTCTTTGGATAATTGGTTTCCCTTAGCGCTCTCTTCTCCTATGTTTAGCAGGCTTACTCGTGGCTTGGGCACTTTAAAGAAGTATTCGCAATATTTGGATCCCATGATGGCAAATTGCATAAGATTTTGTGCGTCACAATCTACATTAGCACCAATATCCAAAATGATTTCATGTCCCTTTTGAGTGGGGAATACTCCAGCAATTGCCGGCCTTAACACATTCTTCATTCTGCCCAAAGTAAGCAGCGAGGCACTCATCATGGCACCGGTATTTCCTGCCGAAATTGCTACATCTGCATCGCCGGATTTGTGCAAAGCAATAGTGCGCACCATAGATGAATCGCGCTTACTGCGCACAGATGCAGCAGCACTGTCTCCCATGGCAATCGTTTCGGATGCATGTTCAATTTTGATGCGGGCAGAATCGTAGTAGTATTTGCTAAGTTCATGAGATATTATCTGCTTATCTCCAACCAGTATTATCTCCTGGCATAATTCTTCTCTGATGGCAAGAACGGCACCCTCAATTTCAGGAAGTGGTGCCGCATCGCTACCAAAAGCATCAAGCGCAACGCGCAAATCTATTCCTTAACAGCTAAAATTTGCTTACCACTGTAGGTGCCGCAGTTATCACACACATGGTGAGAACGAGTAGGCTCCCCACATTTCTGACAAGTGCTAAAGCTCGGTGCTCTTAAGGCATCATGCGTTCTACGCTTATCTCTGCGGATTTTTGAAGTCTTTCTCTTCGGTACTGCCATTTTATTTCTCCTTTTGGCTAATAAAATAATGAACCTGATTCAATAATGACTTGTAACTGCTAAACACACAAATCAGGAATCAACTCTCTTTTCAACTTTATGTCAATCTGAACATGAACTTAAAACAAGCTCTTTTTGTCAATCAAAATAGTTTACATCTTGAATTAATAGCCTCTAATACAGTTAGTTACAGTAGCGCTTGCCGCAAATGGAATTTGATCCTTTCGATAAAAAATTCGCTTTACGGTCAAGCATTTTAGGGAATTTCTGCTTTCATAAATATGCTCAGAATCTATTTCTCGGCTTTCCACCTATATGCTGCAAACTTCTATCTAACCCGTTTCATGAGATGCCATGCCCATTGTTTTTACTCAATTTTCCCTCATTATCTCCTCATGCGATGAGGGCGAAATGAGGAGAAATAGAGCAGGGCAAGAGAGAATGGATTGGGTGTGAGGGTAGAATAATTATCAATAACTAAGATGGTGTGTCGCCAAAGTCTTTCTTGACAAAATTGAGCCCGTATAAAAGAATATACTCGTTTGGGAAAAAGTATGAATTATAAGCTAAAACACACTCGAAAGATAGTCCTTGCTTTCATCATCATACCGGTGGTGGTGCTAATCTTAACCGTCGTATCTATTGCGATTCGGCAGAATATGTTCGAAAAGCGCTTTCATTTTCGCACCGATCTGGAAAATGCCATAGGTGTATCTGCGCAGACCCCTGTATTGTTTAAGGGTTTCGAGATAGGCCGCGTGGATCGGTTTGAGCTTAGTGATGACGGTAAAATTGAAGTGGATTTTTATGTTCTAAAACGCTATCGCCATCTCATGGTAGAATCCAGCGTGATCTATCGCACCACGATTCCTATTGCCAATAAGACCTCTTTAGAGTATGTTCGCTCACAATCAGAAACCAGTTTATTGGAAGAAGGAGGCTATATTCCTTCAACTGATTTTCCGGAAGGAAGGTCGTTACTAAAGGTACTTTCGCCCAAAAGTAGTGATCCCATAGCGATGATTGTGGAAAACATCGGGTTGCTTACAACCGAGATCAACAAAGACGATAATGCCGATAAAGGCGTCTTGATGAGAATATTGGTAAATGCGGCTAATGCGGCGGAAAAAGCTGATATTACGTTAGATTTGCTAAATCAGAATTTGCGTGAATTGAACAAGATTACGGCAAACCTAAATAGTGATCACAATCCAGATGCTGGAGTGGTACTGCGCATTGTAAACAATATTGCCGATATAAGTGAAAGTATCTCTGGGCAAACGGCAGCTATCGAGCAACTGATTTCCACAGCCAATCTTGCTGCCTCAAATTATGCTAATCCCGATAGTTTAATTCTTAAGATGCTTGATCCCCAAGGAGATGTGTTGATAGCTCCTCTCAGCTCATCGCTGTATGCTCTTAGTGGTTCATTGCAGGAGACAGAAAAGATCTTGGGTAGCCTTTCCCGCTCCAATCCAGAATTATTATTAATGATAAACAATCTGAATGAGGTATTGGAGAAGGCAAACAAAACTCTTGAAGCTTTGAATAACAATCCGCTTCTACGCAAAGGGATAACTCCCTCAAAAATTCGCGCATTTTCCCCAGAGGGTAGAATTGGCGAGGTGCCGAGTGAAAACTAATATTGTTTGTGGCTTAGCACTATTTTTGCTTATTGTTAGTGCTTGCTCGCGTCCTCCCAAAGTTGTTCAGGCTCCAGCAAAGGCCGCCGCCGATGCAACCTTGCGCTTGGCACAAACGCTAGAATCTCAATATCGGTTTGGAGATAGTCGGCAAACATATCAATCGGCTTTGAATCAATATCGCAGTTTTGGAGATTTACGTGGCTCTGCCTATGCCTTGGCGGGCTTAGCCAGAGCAGCATACGCCAATAACAATGAAGAATCTTATCATAGGTTTCGAGAAGAATTAGAGGCTCTAATCAAGCATGGGGATCCGGAGGCTGCGTATGTGCCGTTACTCTTGGATTTGTATATTTATAACAGCAACGAGAACTACGCAAAGATTAAAGAATTAGCCAACGATTCTTACGATTACGACATCCATAACCGCATCCAGATTCTAACCTATGCCGTGCAAGCCGATACATACTTAAATCCAGGTTTTATCAGCAGTTCTGCCAAAGATCTTGAGCGCCTGAGCAGAAGATATCGAGGCACAATCAGAAAAGATGTGTATGCAAATCCCACAGTGTTATCTGCTGCCCTTTATGCGTTGGCATATCACAGCTTTGTTTTAAAAGAATATCCTGAAGCAGAAAAACTAATATCTGAAGCTGAAGACTTGGATTCGAGATACGAAAACTTCCCTGCTTTGGGTTATGATTATTGGTTGCGTGCCAATATATTGGAGAATAATCGCCAGCGAGACGAAGCCAAAGCGGATTACATACGCGCTCAAGGAATATTTACTCGCTTTGAAAACACCGAAATGCTGCTTAAAACAGAGGCGGCACTTAAGAGGCTCAAAGGAGAATAAGTAATGAATATGAAAGGTAAAAAAGCCCTGGTTTTGGGAATTGCAAATAAACACAGCATTGCTTACGGAATAGCCAAAAAGCTTAAAGAAGAAGGGGTCGAAATAGCTATCGGCTATGCCGGACATGCATTAGCAAAAAGAGTACACCCCATTGCCGAAGAATTAGGCGTGGATTTGGTGTATGAATGTGATCTCAGTAAAGACAATGATATCAAAAACATGATGAGCCTATTAGCCGAGGTTTGGGATGGATTGGATTATGTGGTACATAGCGTTGCCTATGCTCCTTCCAGCGATCTGAATATTCCATTCCACCATATCAGTCGGCATGGCTTTCTAACGGCAATGGATATATCGGTATATTCGCTTACTGCTGTGGCAAGAGAAGCGGAAATATTGATGAATCCAGGCTCTTCAATAATTACCTTATCTTATTACGGCGCACAAAAGGTAGTTCCAAACTATGGAGTTATGGGGGTAGCTAAGGCTGCCTTAGAATCTACTGTGCGCTATCTTGCCCATAGTCTGGGAGAAAAAGGCATCCGCATTAATGCCATTTCGGCAGGACCCATCAGAACCTTGTCTTCATCGGCGATTGGCGGAGTATCTCAGATGCAAAAACGTATCGAAAAAACAGCCCCCCTCTCCCGTAATATTGAACTGGAGGATATTGCTAAAACAGCCCTGTATCTGCTTTCAGATTTGGCTTCCGGAGTAACCGGAGACATTGTCTTTGTGGATGCGGGAAGCTCGATTATGGCATATTAGTATGAAACTATTTACAAATGCCTCCCTGCCCACTTCATCTGCCGCTTTAAAGAAAGTAAACGTTCTTTTCGATAGGTCAATAATCAAGATTTCTGCCGATGAGATTGTAAGCGAAGAAGAGCCCGAAATAATAGACCTCAAAGGGAAAATCCTCTTGCCTGGAGCGGTTGAGGCTCACAGCCATATTATCGATAGTAAAAAGTCTATGAAAGATAAGCTTACACTTGCTGGGAAGGCTGCTATTAAAGGCGGATGGACAACTTTGGCGGAAATGAGTTACCACACTGAGGAGCCTATCTTTGAAACTTATAACCTGAAAGATCTCATAAAAAAACTCAAAGGCGTAATCTATACGGACATGGCTTTTTGGGCTCATGTGGATGTAAACGACTATCCTTACTATGCAGAATCTGCTCAGGAGCTTTGGGCTAAAGGCGTCGTTGGCATTCTGCTAATGACACCCTCACCCAATGATGCCATTAACGCCATGAGCTTTACCGAGATAATGGATCTTTTTATGGATATCTACGAAAGCGATACAGAGTTTGCCTTTCAAGGTTTTGACGTAGATTCATATTCGGAATATTCTTACTCCTCACAGATGGATGGGATCAAAAAGGTATTGCGGAGAATGCAGGAAAATCCTATTCACATTCCCCGCGTTAGTTCATTTCAAATTATCGAGTTTATAAATTCAATCTCAAAACGTAGCGATATATCTTTTGCCCTGAATATGACAGATTTAATGCACCTTTTAGAACCTCAAGCTTTTCCGGTGCGATGGCAGACAGATTTTGCCGATTTTCAGAATGAAATCTTTGATCTGCTGCGCACTAACAAAATATACATGCTGTCAAACTGTCCCGGGAATGAGAACTTCCCCGACGAACTATTTAGGGGTAATCCAGTTGAACAGATGGAATATAGCTATTTGTGGGTGCTTTCAGAATTGTGGAAAAAACGTAAGGTCCCGCTTGCTACATGCCTAAAAATGTTGAGTGAGAATCCCGCAAAACGCTTGGGAATCTATCCTCAAAAAGGTTGTTTGAACGCTGGATCAGATGCGGATTTTGTAATCTATAATCCCAATCTTACTACCAGTATTGCCAGCCCCAACGGTACGCCAATTGAGCTTGCAGGAGCCTTTGAACAAGTCTGGCTAAAAGGGCAGCTCCAGTCTTCCAAACCATCTCCCAAGGGTGAGTTTATAGCACGCTCAAAATCACCCAAACGCCGCCATAACAACAGCACCTGGATATAATAACAAACAAGGATACAATATTATGTACAAAAACCTGCTTTACCTCAAAGCAGCCCTGGAAAAGCATCCCGAATTGAAGTATGAAATTGAGCAATCGGATTGGGAGACGGATTTCCTGCGCTTTTACCATAGTCAAACCAATTACAATATTAGCAAAAATACCCAAAGCATAGGTTGCTCTTTGCATAAAGGGAAAAGGCAATATAGCTTTGAAATCGACAGCCCGGATCCAGCAAAGATTGATACAGCTCTTTCTGAGGCTTTGTCAATCATCGATTCTCTGCCGGAAGACCCAGACTTTGTGGATGTGGAGGATGACAAAACCCTCGCTCCCTTGCGCAACATAACAAACAACATCAAAGCGATCAGTCTGGAGCAGAAAACTAGCATCTTGGGCTCTCTGGCTAAAAGTGCAGCAGAGTATGATTTTGAGCTGTTTGGCACCTTTATTTGCAATTACATCCAAAATCGCATCATCAACAGTAATGAAGTAGACAAATCTTCTACTCAGTCTCCCATCTATTTAGAGGTGAAGGCCGTGCATACCAAGAATCAGGTTACTGTGTTAGAAACTTTTGGTGGTGAAGATTTTATCCTTTTTGATCTGGAGAAGTTCCGTGCTCGACTAATAGACAAAATAGTGCATGCCTCAAATCCGGTGATCGACGTTGAGCCCGGAGAATACGAGGTAATTTTAGCGCCTCGCTGCCTGGCGGAATTTTGTCATTATCTCAGTTATGGCATGCGCGCCCATGCTTTGGATCAACACAGCAGTTATTTTGAGGATAAATTGGGACAACAGGTGTTCCCTGCAGCTATTAGCATTACCGATGATCCCTCAGATACCGAAATGATTGGAAAGGATTATAGCTCATCGGGGCACATCTATAAAAGCCTTCCGCTTATTAAAAATGGAGTATTTAAAGCCTTCCTCTGCAATCAATACTACCATCATAAGCTGGGACTACCCAAGAATGGGAACGAAGCATCTTGTCTCAAGATTGCTACCGGGAAAAGCAGTTTGGAAAATATGATTGCTTCGCTAAAGAAAGGTTTATACATCTCAAGTTTGCACTATATGAACTTCATAAATCCACGGGAAACCTCACTCACGGGACTTACCAGAGATGGCACTTTCTTGATTGAGAATGGCAAAATTACTGCTGTGGTGAACAATCTGCGCTTCACGGAGCGCATCTCACGCATTCTGGAAAACGTGACCGAGCTGGAACAAGAAGCTTACACCATCCCCTTTTCCGATAATTATGGCAGCTTTTCGATAAGTACTTCGAAAGCTCCCCATGCAAAATTGTCGAGCTTCAATATAAGTTCTTCCACCAAGACTATTTAGGATTTCGTTATGGAACAAAAGATAAAAAACATCATCGCCAAATTGCAAAGCCCGGATATTACTTATGCGGATGTTCGGATCACTTTTACGGATTTTGAAGATATTACTTTTATTAATGGCAACTTACGCAATTATAGCAGTTCGAAAGAATCTCCCGCACTGGGTATAAGAGTCCTGATGGATGGCTGTTTTGGTTTTGCGGGCTCGCGTGATCTTAGCGAGCGCTCAATTGAAAAAATGATTAAAAGAGCCAAACTTAATGCTACGCAAGGTGCTAAATTTCTAAAAGAAAGAGTATCCTTTCCCGCATTGAAGCCCACAATCGCAGAGTACTTCCATCAACCGCAGATAGATCCCTTCAAAATGCCCAAGCAGGAAAAAATAGACTTCTTACAAAAGCTTGCTGATGCCATTAAACCCCAAGGGAAAATAGTTCATTCTTATGTTTCCGCAGAGTTCGAATGTCAAGAAAAGTACTATGCCAATACGGAAGGCAGCTACAGTCATACTAAAGTTATTAATACTTTACCTGTAATGGATGTGATCGCAGCTGATGGCGGGCAGATTCAATCACGCACCTGGCCGGGTCATATGAGTGCTGGCAGAGCAGGATTTGAACTGTTTAATGATCAAAAATTCATGCAGAACACAGAACGCATCAAAAAAGAAGCCATAGACCTGTTAACCGCTCCGGTAATTACGGAAGATAGGGCTGATATTATTATTGGCGGCGGGCATTTGGCACTACAATTACATGAATCTGTTGGGCATGCCACCGAAGCTGACCGCATTTTTGGCCAGGAAATCTCGTATGCGGGCAAAACCTTTGTTAAGCCTTCGATGCTGGGGATTTTTAAATATGGCTCGGATATTCTTAATATCTACAGCGATAGTACCGATCCTCGTGGCATGGGTTATCATCCTCTGGATGATGAAGGGGTGCCAGGGAAAAAAGTTGACATCATTAAAGATGGCATCCTCAGAGATCAGCAAAGCTCTCGTCATATAGCTCATAAACTGGGCTTGCAACCTTCTTCAAACATGAAGGCTGCTTTTGCCGACGACTTCCCTTTGGTGCGGATGACTAATCTCTGTATTGCTCCCGGAAAGGGTAACCTGAATGATCTGATACAAAACACAGAACATGGCTACTATCTGGACTTTACGAAGACCTGGAGTATAGACGACAATCGTAACAATTTCCAGTTCACCACAGAGATTGGCTACAAGATCAAAAATGGCGAAATTATTGGAATTGTAAAAGAACCAACATACTTTGGAATCACTCCGCAATTCTGGAATGCCTGCGATGCCATCTGCGGCGAAGAAGAATGGGCATATCACTCTACTTTCCATTGTGGCAAAGGAGAACCGGGACAGATCATGCGTCTCTCTCATGGAGTGGCTCCCGCAAGATTCAAACAAATAAATGTAAGCGTAAAGATGTAGCTTTGTAACCCTAAAATACTGCTTCTTTATCGATATAGCTAAACCAACTTAAAGCAATAGCTTAAGCGTTACATTTCAGCTCGGTGTTGGATTTAGGATACAAGCTCAAGGGTTAGATGGCAATATTTTCCTTGCCATATATCAAGCCCCGCATAATGTTGCTAAAATCAAATGAGATATGGAGGTAGAGATGATATCCTTATACCTTGTAATAGTGTTTGCCATTTTTGTGGTTATTTTTATAGCCCGTGGCATCATCGTGGTGCGTCAGGCGGAAGTTGTTATTATTGAACGTCTCGGCAAGTACTACAAAACTCTTCCCAGCGGCTTGCATATAGTAGTTCCCATCTTCGACAAAATGCGTCCTATCCATTGGCGTTATAACAAGACCGATTATCGAGGGAATGTAGTAGTGGCGCAAAGAGTTGAAAACCGCATCGATTTGCGAGAAAACGTTTATGACTTTCCCCGACAGAATGTGATTACTTCGGATAACGTCTCTATGAATATCAATGCTTTGCTATATTTCCAGATCACCGATCCTTACAAAGCAGTTTATGAGATTGGAAACCTGCCGGAAGCCATCGAAAAGCTTACTCAGACCTCGCTACGTAACGTGATTGGCGAGCTAACTCTGGATCTAACTTTTACCTCGCGTGATTCAGTTAACTCCAAATTGCGCAATATTCTCGATGAAGCTACCGATAAATGGGGCGTTAAGGTAAACCGCGTGGAACTGCAAGAGATTCAACCTCCGGAAGAGATTCGCAACGCTATGGAAAAACAAATGCGGGCAGAACGCGATAAACGTGCAAAAATTCTTACTGCCGATGGCGAAAAGGAATACCAGATCCGCGTAGCAGAAGGTGAAAGACAAGCTAAAATTGCTCGTGCCGATGGTGAAGCCCAATCCAGACTTCTGGTAGCAGACGCCGAACGCAAGTCCATCTTACTCGTAGCCGAAGCCCTTAAGGATTGCGGTGCCGATCCCGCTCAATATCAAATTGCCCTAAAGTATATTACTGCCTTTGAAGGATTGGTACAGAAGGGAGATAAAACCGTTGTGTTGCCCTATGAATCTTCTGCCCTTTTGGGTTCAGTAAAAACGATGGCAAATCTCTTTGGTAAAGAAGGATAATTGATATTAAGGATAGATGGGGTGGAGTAAAATCCATCCCCTTTTTTTTGATGTTTCAGACAGCCCTGCCCCGGAGATACTCAAGAGCCTTTTTATCATGGACATAGAGCGGTACCACAGACAATAATTTGTACTGTCAGAGAGCGCTGCACATCCATGTATTGCAGATTATTTATGCGCGAGATATAGGTTTGGTGGGCTTTTTTGATCGTAGCTATGCCCACCATCACACGTGTAGTATTGGGCTCCGCCCCATGCCCAGATGATTCAACGGTCTTTTTCATCGTGCCAATTAAGCCTATCCGATCCTACTGCTTAAAGGAAGGATTAAAAATGCTTCACGTTACTATTATCCAGTATCTGCGGGAGAATCTCAGGATGAAACTAAGCTAATACATACTTGATGCCATGGGGGCATAGATGGCTTTACCAGATAAATTGATGTGACCAGCATTACAAAGAAATAGAGTGGTGAGTGGGTATGGAAACAATAGTTTTTGGCTTTATCCCTGATACTGGGTGCTCTTTGCTTTTTCCTTGACCAAAACAGAGTCCGAAAAATCCTCGTTAATAGAGAATTATCATAAATTTGGAGTGTAAATGCTTAAACTTGAACTTGATATCGATTTACTTAGCCGGGCTCGCTTGGCTGCCAAGCATATTACCGGAGATTTTAGTCGGTTATTTGCCAGCCACAGCTCTGTTACTATAGAGCGTACCGTGCTGCGTTTTATGGGTATCGACGGCGCTACGGAAGACGGCAAACCATTACCCAATGTGCTTGTAGATTCTTTGCAAAGTTTTGGTGCCCTTAGCAAGGGAGCTGCCGTATGGGTAGCAAATGCTATGCACCACAAATCTTTAGGCGCACAGGAAGTTGCAGAAGCGGTTGCTTTGGGGGAGCTAGATCTTACTGCCTTACCAATGGCTTCAGCAAAAGAAATTTACCCTATTCTGGATAAACTTTCAGATGCGATGTTGCAACACATTGCTACTCAAAGAGCACGCAGAGATACGCTTTTTGCCAAATATGGTGAGCGAAATAAACCCGCTATCTATGTAATTGTAGCTACCGGCAATATCTATGAAGATGTTACACAAGCAAAAGCAGCGGCACGAGAAGGTGCAGATATTATCGCCGTGATTCGTTCAACTGCCCAATCCCTATTGGATTATGTTCCTTATGGTGCTACCACTGTTGGCTTTGGGGGAACCTATGCCACTCAGGAGAATTTCCGCATAATGCGTAAAGCTCTGGATGAGGTATCGGAAGAATTGGGACGCTATATCTGTCTTACAAATTATGCATCCGGACTTTGTATGCCGGAAATTGCAGCGATGGGAGCCATTGAAAGGCTGGATCTGATGCTGAATGATGCCATGTATGGCATACTCTTTAGGGATATCAATCCTAAGCGTACCTTGTTGGATCAGTATTTTGCCCGCATGATAAACGCCTATGCTGGAATTGAGATCCAAACCGGAGAAGATAACTATCTTACTACTTCCGATGCCGTGGAAAAGGCATATACGGTAACGGCATCACAGCTTTTAAATGAAAGCTTTGCCCTAATGAGCGGAATTAAGCCCGAGAAAATGGGATTGGGGCATGCTCACGAGATTGATCCTGAGCTTGAAAATAGCTTTATGTACGAATTGGCTCATGCAATGCTGGCTCGTGAGCTGTTTCCAGATGCACCAGTTAAATATATGCCGCCCACAAAATTCGCCAGTGGGAATATATTCAAGACCCACCTGATGGATGCTATGTTCAATTTTATCGGACAGCTTACCGGACAAGGAGTACAACTTTTGGGCATGATGACTGAAGCAATCCATACACCGCATCTTGTAGATAGGTCTTTGGCTATAGAAAACGCCCAATATCTGTTTAAAGCAGTTAAAGATCTGGGGGCAAATATCCAGTTAAGTCCGGAAAGTTTTGTTAATAAGCGTGCCAATCTGGTATTGAGACAAGCTACAGAGTTTCTCGAAAAAGTTGCTGAAGAAGGCTTATATCAAGCTATGACAACAGGCGAATTTGCTGAAATCAAGCGTCCTGAAAACGGAGGGAAAGGGCTTTCTGGCGTGTTTGAAAGAGATCCGGAGTACTTCAATCCCTTTATGGATAAAATGAAAAAGGAACTGGGACTATGAAACACATCGTAAAACCTTATGGCGATACCCTTAATGATGGTAAGGTACAGCTTTCTTTTGCTTTGCCAGTAAATGCCGATGCCCATGGCAAAGAAGCAGCACGAGTGCTGATTCTTTCTATGGATTTTGATGATGCGGAAATAACGTGTATGAGGGATCTGGGCGAAGGATTTACTCATTTCATCGCCTATGCTACAACCAGAGCCGGCGTGGATACTTCCAAGATCAAGGTGAAAGTAGTGGAAACTCCGGTAATGGACATGGACGCCACCGATGAATTTGTGGCTGAACATCTGAGTAGAACCATCACAGTTGTTGGGGCTTGTATCGAAAGTGATGCCCATACTGTGGGTATAGACGCCATTATGAATATGAAGGGCTACAACCACCGGTATGGTCTGGAACGGTATCAATGCTTCAATGCAATCAATATGGGTGCTCAAGTTCCCAGTGAAGAGCTTCTTGCCAAGGCGCGTGAGCTAAATGCGGATGTGGTACTTGTTTCGCAAGTAGTTACCCAGAAGAATATTCATATCAAGAACTTAACTCGCCTTATCGAGCTGGCGGAGGCTGAAGGCTTGAGAGACAAGATGCTGTTTATTTGCGGGGGACCACGTATCACTCACGAACTGGCAATAGAATTGGGCTACGATGCAGGATTTGGTTCCGGCAGCTATGCCACAGATGTAGCGTCTTACATCGCTATTACCTTAAGTAAATAGTAGGCAAGATGTTATCTTTATTGTTCATGTTGATTGCCTTAGGGATAATGATAACCATTCATGAATTGGGGCATTTCTTGGTTGCTAGGGCTTTTAAGGTAGGAATCGAAAAGTTCTCTATTGGATTTGGTGCACCAATTGCCTCTTTTGAAAGAAAAGGTATTCAATATCGTATCTCATGGATACCCTTAGGCGGATATGTAAAAATGAAAGGCGAAAATCCAGCACAAGACACTTCTATTCAAGATGAGGATGAGTTGTTTAGCCACAAAAAATGGTGGCAGCGTATATTGATAGTGTTTGCAGGTCCTTTTGCTAATCTCATTTTGGGCATGCTGCTGTTTATCCTGGCCTTTAGCTTTCCGCAAAAACTGGAAGACCTATCGCCGGTGATATCTTCTGCTGAGGGAATGTGGGAAGAGCATTTTGCCCCGGGGGATTCGCTACTGGCAGTGAATAACAAGCCGGTAGGTGGATTCAACCGCTTCCTTATAGAAGTTGCATCTGTTGAAGAACCGATAATTACGTATATAAGAGATAACGAAGTATTGGAGCTTAAGATATCTCCTACACAAAAGGATTCACTTATGCGCAGCCTCATTCCTAGAGTAACGGCAGTTATTGGAGAAGTGTTTTCAGGACTTCCGGCATGGAGAGCAGGCCTCAAACCTATGGATAGAATCGCGATGGTAGATAGCGTGGCCGTAGTAGATTGGTACGATATGCGAAGGCGCATTATAAATTCCCCCGATGATGAGGTGAATCTGCTCATTGCACGCGAAGATCAGGTATTTGAGCGTAAAATTAGGCTGGAAAAGAACATTGCCGTAGGGCAAGGGCGCATGATTGGCATTAGTCAATACATGCCTATTACAGAAAACCTTCAATATAGCCCAGTAGAGGCAGTTAGGCTAGGCACGGTGTCCTCGATTAATTTTGTGTTTATGAATTATGGAGCATTATTTAATCTCATCAAGAACCCTTCTCAGCTTAAAAGTAGTGTGGGTGGACCCGTAATGATGGCTTCAATGAGCAGTGAAATGGGGAAAAGGGGTGTCAGCAGTCTCATTCTGTTTTTTGGCTCCATCAGCCTTATCCTTATGGTAATGAACCTGCTACCCATCCCAATCCTTGATGGAGGGCAAATCCTGTTTGCTATTATCGAAGGATTTTTGGGAAAGCCTGTACCGCTGAAGGTGCAAGAAATATCACAAAGAGTGGGCTTTGCTCTCCTCATTTTCCTGATGTTATACGCCTTCTATTCTGATATCTCAAAATTGCTGTTACGCTTTATCTATACGAGGTAGCATGCCGTTTAGCTTTACATTACAAGCCACCGCAGGCAAGGCGAGAGCAGGTGTGATTAATACTAATCACGGAGAGATCTTAACACCTGTATTTATGCCGGTAGGAACCTTAGGAACCGTGAAAGCGATGAGTCCGCAGGAACTGATGGATACCGATGCACAAATCATTTTAGGTAACACTTACCACCTCTATATGCGACCTGGGCATGAATTGATAAGAAAAGCAGGGGGACTGCATAAATTCATCAATTGGCAACGCCCGATGCTTACCGATAGCGGAGGATTTCAGGTGATGAGTCTGGCAGCCTTGCGCAAGATTACCAAAGATGGAGTTAAGTTTCGCTCACACATAGACGGTTCTTTACATTATTTTACCCCCGAATCTGTGATGGAGATACAAGAGGCATTAGGTGCAGATATCATCATGAGTTTTGATGAATGCCCGCCTTATCCCGCAACCCGGGAGTATGTGGAAAAATCGCTTAAAACCACAATAAAATGGGCAGAACGGGGCTTAAAAGCCCACAAAAACCACCATAACCAAGCATTGTTTGGCATCGTTCAAGGCGGGATCTATAGTGACCTACGTGAAAATTCAGCTCTTGCTTTGATGGAGCTAGACTTTCCAGGTTACTCAATTGGCGGGCTAGCCGTTGGTGAGCAAAAGGCAGATATGTTTCGCATCACAGAGTTCCTCAACGACATTTTGCCTAAAGATAAACCACGCTACTTGATGGGAGTGGGTACACCAAGTGACTTATTGAACAACATAGCCAGGGGAGTGGATATGTTCGATTGCGTAATGCCCACCCGCAATGCCCGCAAGGGTTCAATATTCACTCGGCATGGTAAAATGATCATCAAAGCTGCGCGTTATAAAGAGGATTTTAGCCCAATTGATCCTGAATGTACCTGTTATGCCTGTACTCATTTCAGCAGGGCATACATTCGTCATCTCATCACTATGAATGAGATTTTGGGGATGAGGCTTGCCACCATCCATAGTTTACATTTCTACCAAGAATTGATGAGTATGGCAAGAATCGCTATCTTCGAGAATCGGTTTACCAAGTTTTTAGATGAGATGTTGCCAGTATTAGACCGCATAGTCGATTGAGCAATCTTATGAGTAAAATGTTGTGGATCCTTGTTCTTGTGTTTATCTTGATGCCTAAAGCAGTATCGGCTCAAGCACCACAAGAACCACACTATCGTGCATTTAGAGAGCACCCGCCTTTAGTCTCTGCCGATATGCGACGTCCGGGATTCTGGATCAGTTTGCACCCCAATCCCGATTCTCTATTCATGGATGCAGTGCAGATAGATGAGTTCAACAGACAAATCCAGCGTAAGGGCGATATCGGACAGATTGAGCAAAGCTCCCCAATTATCCGTTCCCAAAATCTGAAACGCAACATTACCGACTGCTTTAACATGGCAAAAGCGAGTGGCAAATTCAGACAGGATGGAAGCCCCACAGATAAGTCTTTTTGGCAGAGGATACGCAATTTGTGCGATATATCCGCCATTAAAGCTATAAATAATTGCCGTTTTGCCTTAGCCATTCGCTTTACAAATCAAAGACTAATACCTTGTGCCGAAATCATTACCGAGCAAGCACTCGATTTGGAATTCGATTGCCTACAAAATAGCGGGTTCGACATTGCTGAGCCCATTGTGATATATCACGAATCTGAGGATGGTGAATGGGTCTTTGGGGCAGGAAGAGCTTCTTCAGGATGGTTTTGGCGTGATGACCTTGTCTTCGTTGACCGGATTGCTTGGCTACAGTATATACAGGCTTCAGATTTCGTTGTAAGCATTTGTGACAAAAGTGATTTGTATTTGGATTCTTCCTGCCGAGATTATTATGGGCTTATCAGACTGGGCAATAAGCTTCCTCTGCTTTCTGTGCATGGTGATTTGTGCGAAGTTTTGCTTCCCAATGGCAATAGTGCATACATCGCCAGCCACGATGTACATCATGGCTTTCTTCCCTTCAATGCCCGCAATGTTTATGAATTGGCGTTTTCTACGCTTAATGCTCCTTATGGATGGGGAGATCTGAATGCCGAGTATGATTGTTCTGGATTTATCAAGCAGCTTTTTCAGTGTTTTGGCATCTATCTTCCGCGTAATGGAGGTGCCCAGTACAAAGCGTGTAATAGTCTTTATGAGTTTGCTGAAGGCGATAATCCCGAAATACGAGAAACCATTATTGCCCAAAAAGCGCTGCCCGCTCAAACCGTTTTGCGTATGCCTGGGCACATCATGCTATATTTAGGCTCAGTGGATGCCAAGAGTTATGCTTTGCATTCACTTTGGGGCATTCGTAGACCGGTTAGAGATGCCGAAGATGAAGTAATAGCTCCGGCAAAATCTATAGTAAGTGATCTCAGTTTAGGTGATGGCAGCAAGCGCAAATCTCTGTTGTTACGCCTTACAGGTTTGGGTGCAATCTACTATGAATGAAAAAGGAAACACCATGATAAAACGAATATTTGTTTTGATTATACTGGTTATCACCGTATATTCTGCTCTCTTATTTGCTAAAGCCCCAAAAAGCTTCAACCTTGAAACAGACCGTCTGCCAGAGGCTTCGGGTATTGTCAGGTCTTTGCGAAACAATCAAGTGCTTTTCAGCCACAACGATTCCGGTGGCGAGGCGTCTGTATTTGCAATAGACACAAGGGGTAGATTGGTTGCAGAGATTAGTTTGGACGGCATTAATAATAGAGACTGGGAAGAAATTGCCACTTGGAACGATCCTAAAACTCAAATTCCCTATATCTTTATAGGTGAGATTGGCGATAATAATGCACGCTACAAGCAACTTTCTTTCTATAAGTTTCCCGAGCCGGAGCTGACAGATAGCCTCCTTATTGTAAAGGATATTGAGAAAATAGACTTTGTGTATGAGGATGGTCCGCGAGATGCCGAAGCCTTTTTTGTAGAGCCCCAAAGTGGTGATATATATATCATTTCAAAACGTGAAGAACAAGTGGGAATATATCGGTTAGCCTATCCGCAAAAAAGTACTGAAATCCTTATAGCCGAAAGGCTGGGGCAAATGCAACTAAACTGGGTTACAGCAGCCGATATCTCACCTAATGGCAAGTACATACTGGTTAAAACGTATGCGGGAATTGTCCGCTTCAAACGTTGCCGAAGCATCTTGCATACATTGACAGGGCAGGGCAGAAACATGCCTTATCAGGTTGAACCGCAAGGAGAAGCAATCTGCTTTGATGCCAGCGGCAAAGGATACTTTTGTTTAAGCGAGGCAGCAATGGAAAGCCCTCAGATTCTTTACTACTACAAATAGTCAAACCGCTCAGATAACCTGATAAGTAAAATACCGCTAATCTATCCGAAACGGCATTCATGGCTTAACAGAGTATAATTGTATCTTTTCAAGACTGTTTTCCAGCTCATCTGAGATTATAAGCAATAGAATCACCAATGGATTCGCACCCTTTTGTCTCCCCATGTATTAAGCATAGATTACGTATAGTTCAAGCTGAGATACTCCTGTAAATACAAGACAATCTCAGCTTAAAGCTACGTTAACAATAACTTAAAGCATAAGGAATATAAAAGGGGAAAAAGAGCGGAATGTTATAGATTCCGCCCTTATTCAATAAGTATGAGCTGGTTAGAAAAGGCCGGATATGTTTCCGTCGTGTTCCACATCTATAGCGTTTGCGCTGGGTTTTTTGGGTAAACCTGGCATTCGCATGATTTCACCGGTAATAGGAACCAGAAATCCAGCGCCACTGGCAATTACAATTTCGCGCACAGTAACCAGAAAGTCTTTGGGACGCCCAATCAAATCTGGATTATCCGAAAGAGATTTTTGGGTTTTGGCGATGCAAATAGGTAGTTTATCGAAGCCGTATTTCACAATTTTTTTAAGATCATTTTTTGCGTCTGCAGTATAATCCACCTTTTCGGCACCATAAATCTCACGTGCAATGGTATATATCTTATCTTCAACCGAGCTTTCCCAATCGTATAAACCATGATATTTACAAACGTTTTTGTCTACCATGTCCAATACTTTTTCTGCGAGCTCGATCCCTCCTTCACTGCCTTTGGCAAAATAGTCCACGATGCTGGCTTCAAATCCGGAGCTGATAACAAAGTCCTTCACGATCTGTAGCTCTTCATCCGTATCGGAGGGGAAGCGATTGATTGCCACCACAGATTTCATGCCGAATTTTGTGATGTTTTCCAAGTGTTTTGCCAGGTTTACCAAGCCATCTGTAACGGCCTGCGGATTGGGCTCGTTAAGGTTCTTCACCTTTACTCCGCCGTGAATCTTCAGGGCGCGCACGGTTGCTACCAGTACTACCGCATTGGTGCAGAAGCCACCATACTTACATACCAAATCAAAGAACTTTTCTGCGCCTAGATCAAAACCAAAACCTGCTTCTGTAACCACATAGTCACTTAATCGGAGGGCTACTTTGGTGGCAAGGATGCTATTTGCGCCTTGAGCAATATTGGCAAAAGGACCTCCATGCACAAAAGCTGGTGTGTTTTCGGTAGTTTGAACCAGGTTGGGTTTTAGAGCATCTTTTAGTAGAGCGGCAATGGCGCCTTCAAAGCCAAGTTGATGAACTTTTATGGGTTCTCCCGAATAGGAAAAACCAATCGTAATATTGCCGATCCGCTCCTTCAATTCATCCATATTATTGGAAAGGCAAAGGATCGCCATTATCTCACTGGCAGGAGTGATGTCAAATCCGTCTTCTCGGGGAAAGCCTTGTTTGCTGCCACCTAAGCCAATCACTATATGACGCAGCATCCGGTCATTTACGTCTACAACGCGTTTCCAGGTAAGGCGGCGGGGATCGATTTGCAATTCGTTGTTAAAATAGATGTGATTGTCCACCAATGCCGCAAGAGTGTTATTGGCAGCAGTTACGGCATGGAAATCTCCGGTAAAATGGAGGTTGATATCTTCCATAGGTAAAACCTGAGACCACCCGCCACCGGCAGCACCACCTTTAATGCCAAACACAGGACCCAAAGATGGTTCGCGCAACGCAACAATGGATTTTTTCCCAATTCGGTTTAGCGCTTGAGAAAGTCCAATGGAAACCGTTGTTTTGCCTTCTCCAGCGGGAGTAGGAGTTATGGCAGATACTAAGATGAGTTTTCCGATAGGGTTGTTTTCGGTAGCAAAGAGTGCAGAATAGCGGATTTTTGCCTTATATTCACCATAATGATCGAGATCTTGGGGGCTAAGCCCAATTTTTGCCGCAATCTCATCAATGTGTTTTAGTTTAGTAAGATGTCCAATTTCGAGATCTGAAAGCATGTTGCCTCCTCAGGGCTTGATTGATGTAATAAACAATCTAATCTGCTTGTAAATTAAAGCAAACTTGGCAGAATAATCAAGCAAAGCTCTTGTGTGTTATTTAGCAAATAATTAAAGGTGCAATTAGTTGCCTAATGTGATCTGATGATAAAGAGGTAAACTCAATTGTTAAACTCAATTTGAAAAAAGTGTTGCTTCGGTAGGAGAGATTTTATAAATATATTCTGAGCTTTTGTTACAGAGAATTTTGCGTTATATAAAGCTTAGATCGGTGAGCTGTTGATTTATTTCTGCAATTATTTTTTAAATTGATAAATAATTTGCCCTTGGGTATTGACATATTCCCCGCCTTCTAAGTGTTTGTATTCATTATCATTTGGGAGTGTATCAATGAAGCTATTCCTCGGGATCGACATCGGTGCCTCCGGCTTTAAATATGGAATCGGAGATACCAAAAACGGATTACAGTGCTTTGACACGATCAGACTAAGCGAAAAAAGCCTGCAAAGCTTTCGTAGCACCTTTGCTCAGATCTTTAATCGGGTAAAAAAATGGAATGTTTGTGGTATCGGCATCGGAAGTCCTGGTACGCTAAGTTTCCCCGATGGCAAGATTGTGGGCTTAAATCCTAATCTGAGATTTTGGACAAACCTAAACCCCGCCGAAATTATCCCAGAAGATATTAACCTTCCAGTATTCGTAGATAATGATGCCAATCTTATGACTTTGGCAGAATCTGGTTTGCAAGATTGTGAGTTATGTGTGGGTATAACAATTGGCAGCGGTATCGGAGGAGGTATAGTTTATCAAGGATCAGTATTCCATGGTGCGCACGGTTTTGCTGCAGAAATTGGTCATACCATAGTATATCCTGAGGGTGAACTTTGTGCTTGTGGAAAGAAGGGATGTGTGGAGGCATATAGCTCTGTTGATGGTATTCGCCGAAGATTACAGGCGCTCAATTCACCCTATGCAGGAATGGCATTACCAAATCTGATCTCCTTGAGAAATCGTATTTCTGTAGTCAATAAGGTTATAGCGCAAGGCGAAGAAGCGATGATTCGTGCTATGGCAAATCTGTGTACAATCTTGGATCCCGATATTCTAATATTTGGCGGGGGGGCGATGGATTTGTCCCTGTATAATATTCCCACTTTGGAACAAGGAATCAAAGAATTGCTCCCCGAGGCAAACGCCAAGCATCTGAAATGTGTACTTGCCCGTTATGGTAACCGTGCTGGCGTAATGGGAGGCATCCAGATGTGCGAAAGAATGATGACAAAGGAATAAAACTTGCAAAAGTATTAACTATATGTTAAAAACTAAATGTGAGGTAACTATGAAAAGCAAGGTATTTATAATTATCGGTATCATGTTGCTGTTAAGTGTGGCTCTGCTGGCAAAAGAATTGGATGAATTGTACCGCTTCGACATTAGTCCCAACCCCATGAAGGATAAATGTGAGATTGCGTTGGCATACAACGGTGTAACGGATATCTCAATTGTAATTATTTCAGAAAAGGGCGATATCGTAAAAACTGTTTACAGTGGAATTTTGGACAAAACCGGATTCTATTCTTGGGACCGGACGGATACAAATGGGAATCTGGCACAAGCTGGTACTTATGTTGTAGAAGTAAGATTTCACAGTCGTTACACTTCTACAAAGAAGACCCTTATTCTAAAATAGCATTTTTTGTGGCAGAGTCTATGACGAAAGTATGTGAAAGGAAGTCCGCCCAGGGCTTTCTTTCATTTTTGGCTCTTACTTTGGATGAGGTGCTTCATCTGAGGTCAAATCGTAACCTAAGCTCAATGGTGATCTTGAGGCAAATCCTCTTTACTGGATATGAAGCGCTTCCACTGATAAGCTTTTTAGCTTTGGCAATAGGGGGCTTGGTAATATTGCAGGGCACAAATCTACTTTCGGGATTTGGGCAGGGCATTTGGGTACACATTGTTTTGGTAACAGTAGTGGTAAATGAACTATCAGGCATTTTAACTGCTTTGGTAGTAGTTGCTCGCAGTGGAACAGCAATCTCTACAGAATTAGGGAATATGAAGGTTCGGAGAGAGATAGATCTGATAGAATCTTTTGGAATATCGCCTATTGGCTATTTAGTGCTTTCCCGAATAATTGGAGTAGTAGTGGCAATGATAATATTGGTGTTATACTTCAATTTTGTGGCAGTATTAGGCGGATGGCTGTTTTCAAGGATGTTCAGCAATCTCGAGTTTTCTACTTTTATGAGTGAATTTCTCTCGGTGCTTAAGTTCTCTCATGTTATCTCGAGCCTAATTAAATCTACTGTATTTGGATTGATTGTCTCCACGGTTTCAACATACCATGGAATGAGCGTAGGTCATGCCAGCACAGAGGTTCCTCAGCGTACCATACGGGCTGTAGTTAGCTCGATTTTTGCCATCATTCTTGCCGATATGTTAATAACCTGGTTGTTTTGGATATTGAGATGATAATAGAGTTTAAGGATGTATGCAGTAAAGAAGGTTTACAGGGTTTGAGCCTCAAACTTTCAGTTAATGACGTAAGTCAGCTATACGATCCCAGCGAGAATCTTTCCCGAGCCATTTTGAACGCTATTATGGGCTTAGATGAAGTGCTTTCTGGAGGGATTTACATTGATGGAGTGGGCTTACCCCAATTTCTGGATGCCGGCTTGCAAGCAAGCTTTTTTGGCTATGTATTCGACGAAGGCATAATGCTTTCCAATCTATCTTTATACGAGAACCTTATGCTGCCCATAAGATGGTTGCATCCGGATATGGATGACGATGAAATCAATACAAAAATCAAAGCCTTGATGACTTTGTTTGGACTAAACTTGGATTTGTCCTTTCGCCCGGTACGCTATCGAGCCGGGGATCTTAAGCTGCTTAGCTTTGTCCGTTGCCTGTTGATTGAACCTAAAGTACTGCTGATAGACGATCCCTATTACATACTAAACAAACGAGAACGTTCGGTACTATACAGGGTGCTAGGTCTGCTACGCGAGAAATACTCCATGCTTATTGCCAGTATCGACGATGATTTCGGCAGAGGTTTTGCAAACGAGATTATCGACTTAAGCGAATATCAAGAATACTTTATTATAAGTTGAGCATAGGTAACATCATTCTTTTAGCAGGCGCCACACTAATTTACGCCAAGAAAAGATGATCAGAACCTAATATACTCCTCAGATATTGGCTAAAATCTGCGATACAAAGAAGCTACATTCCCAATCAAGCTAAGATCTCCATGCTCTTCAGGTTTAACCAAAATAGGCTTGTATTCTTCATTTATGGGCAGAAGAATTACGGTACGTGTTTTATGATCCATAGTCATCATCTTAAGCGTGATAGCGCCGTCGATGCGAACAGCGCAAATCTTACCGGAAAGCTTGTCCCAATCGTTACATTGGTTTATAACCACTATATCATCATGGCGAAGAGAAGGCTCCATGCTATGCCCATTAACTCTCAGACTTACAAAGTTGCCCGGAGTTCCCTTGATCTGTCCGCGCCGGATTGAGATGGTATCGGTTTGAGGATGTTTACTCTCAACCGGAGGTCCGGCAGCAATTTCACCCTGTACAGGAATATCTATTACCGCAGAATCAACCAAGTCAATCTTAGCCTTAGCGATCTCTTCCAAACTCTTATTAAGCATTTGCTGCAGAGTTTCCCAACCCTTGTTTTTGCTTTCTTCAAGTCCTTTTTTACTATCCGAAAACATAGCTCCCTCTCCGGTTATAAGCCAATGTAAATCCACCCCATAAAGCTTCCACATTTGCACCATATTATCCAAAGAAGGATTGATCTTTCCGCTTTCCATTTGAGAAATAGCAGAAGGATTTAACTTCAGCTCTTTAGCGATCTCTATCTGTTTCTTCTTGAGTTCGCGACGCAGGGCACGTAATCTTTCACCGATCATAGCATTACTTCCTTAAATCAATTGTGTTTTAGTATTTATTCCACACGAACTAATTATGTTAGTGCCGCTTATCTTGTCAAGAATTATTTCTTGATTATCAAATCCGCCCAGATTCAAAAGCATGCTTACTCAAATTAATATTAGTTTACATAAAACAGTATTGGCAGTATTGATCAATCTTGCCAATTGTTTCTTCTAATCTCTTTACTAATAGCAAGTTCTATATTCCCGGTTATCAGGTAATCGTACCCTTCAGAAACGATATCACTTGAGTTTTTCCCTATGCTTTAAGTATACATTAAGGATAGTTTCTCCCGTGATACTGCTAATATTCAAGATGAAGGCAGATTGAATCAAACTTGAGAATAAGCCAATCGCGTGGGGATGGGATGTCATACAATGCGGTCATTGGCAGAAATGAGCAATTTATAAGATTCCTAGCATTGTATCCACAAGTGAGTATAGAATTTGTAACTAATTGATATTGTATAATATATAGATCAGCAAATATCTCGTAAATGACATTTATGCTTGACACAATAGTGATTTGGATATATCAAGAAAAATAATCGTAAATGTATGAGCTAATGGAATTTGGCTTATCATAATCTAAGAGGTGTACTATGAAACGTATGTTATCTGTGCTTATTATTGTTGTAAGCGTATGTTTTTTGTGGAGCGATAACCTGTTGGCAAACTACGACTTCCAATACTCAGTCGGCAGTTACATATCAATTTCCGACGGCAGTACTTTGGGAAGTCCAAGTATGGATAGCCAGTATATAGTTTATCCGCTGAGCCCGGCTGGAAGTGTTCAATATTGGACAGGCCCCGGATTTCCCATCGGATTTCAGTTTGATTTTGCCGGAGATACCTTCGACAGAGTGGGTGTTCATGTGGATGGTTGGATTTCATTGGGCAAATCATCGTTAGGCGAAAACGCTGTGGATATGCGCTCAACTGATATCAGCAAGCCCTTGAACACAATAATGGATGGGCAAGCAGATCAAAGTCTGGTGGCAAGAATCTCCGGGTTGGGCATGGATTTGCAAGCCCAATCTGGGTCAAATATCTATATCAAACAATCTGGCACAGCTCCTAATCGAGTGCTGACGGTGCAGTGGGAGCACTTAAGGAAAAAGAATAACGAAGGAGATTCGTTCAATTTTCAGATTCAGTTACTTGAAGCTGGAATGCAGATTAAGATTAATTATGGAGAAATGCAAGCGAGTACAACAAGTTCCTGTCATGTAGGGCTGAGGGCGGCACCGGTTATACCGGCTGGCAATTTTTCAAATCGGGTAGTAAGCAATGGTGGCGATTGGGCAACTTCCAATGCCGGAACCGATCCAGATGATCGAGTAGTATTTTCATCCGCACAACTTCCAGCGTTTGGAGCCTCATATATCTGGACGCCACCTGTTGGGCTTCAGTCAGATTTTAGGGGAGATATACTTTCTGGAACGGCTCCTCTCACTGTGCAATTTACCGATCTCAGCATAGAGGGAAGCGCTCCAATAACTTCGTGGCAGTGGGATTTTGGAGGACAAAGCAGCAGTCTGCAAAACCCCCAGATAAGCTTTACGCAACCGGGTGTATATGATGTGACTTTAACAGTTGGAGATGGCATAAGCTATGCTAGTGAAACCAAATATGGATACATTCAGGTTCTGTCAGGAACTATTCCTGAAGTGAATACTACTATTCAGATGGATGGGAATGACGCCATTATAAGCTGGAATCATATATACGAAGACGAATACGGAAACAGCATCATACCCCAGTATTATTTTCTTTATTTTAATGGATCGGACGATGCTTTTGGTGACTATTATTTTTTGGCACCCATCGCTTATCCGGCTACAGAGTATCGGCACAGCGGAGTTGGTATGGGCGCAGAACACATGTTTTATCGGGTCACGGCGGTCTGCTTGGAGCCTTGATTGTGCTCTTAAAAAAAGCAGGATATTATTGCTTCAGTATTCTTCCCGTAGAATGGAAGTCCGTTCCTTCGATTCTATACAGATAAATGCCTGTAGGGCAAATCTTTCCCTGTGTATCTCTGCCGTTCCAGTTCATTTGCTTCGAGCGTTTGAGCACCTGTCCTTTAAGATTGTAGATGCTCAGTTCCAAATCGTCGCTTTTGGCTCCAGAAATGTGGAAGCTACAGGTGGTAGAAAATGGATTTGGTGAAGTTCTTACATGAACTGCAGCCGGGCTTTGAGATTCATCTTGGCTTGAGCTAGAAGGGCTGAAAGAGATGGGTACGCTGAGAAAGGCTTGGTCAAAAACGAATCGGATCTTGCCATGTACGATTTCTCGTAGGGGAATTGTGTGGCTCAACGTAAGATTCAGGACACCCATGGCATCAATGGTAATCGGCAAATCCACCGAAATCTGCCATTCATCCGCATTCAAGCCGTCCTGATAAAGTACATCCAATAAGGTGAGTTCAGTATCCGAAAGATTTACAAGCTCGATATTTTGGGATTCCCCGGCTGACATTGTTATCTGCTCGGGAAGGCTCAGCACTGTCGTTGTGGGACTCAGATCTACTACGGCGCCTTCTACTACGGTTAGTCCATAGGGCATTTGCTCCGGCAGCGAGTACCAGCCGTTGTATTGCCCACCCCAACCGAAGTTTAGGTGAAATAGTCCCTCATCGTTGAAGCCATCCACTACCACGTTGTGCCCTGCATCCTGGGTGGGAGTTACCATTGCCAGATGCACGGGAATACCATCGGATAAATCGAACATCATGCGTACATAGAGATTGGGGTGGTCAGGACCCAAGAGATTGGCGCGCGCAAAGCCAAATCTTTGATAGGCGGCGAATGCCTGATTTACAGATAGAGTGCCGGAAACTTGAGATGAATATATCTGCTGTAAAGCTGTACCGCAAGCAAATACCAACGCAGCCTGCAAGCTGTCGGACAGGTTCTGTTCATAATTAAACGCCATGTTAATGCGGTCGAGATAATCGTTGAGAGAGAGAAAGGAGGGAAATCTCAGATCGGCAAAATCATCATCAATCATGTAGTTTCTGCCGGAAAAGGAGTGATAATAATCATCTGCGTTGGTAAGGCGGGTACAGTTTAGAGTTTTTAGATAATTTATTATTTGTCCCATAGCAATGGCAGGGCAACCTGCTACACTGCGAGTATTGCTAATGGGATCCATGGGGCACATCCTGTTCCAAGGAGCTGTCTGATTCCAAGTTGAATTCATCAGATATTCATTTCTCATCGATATGCTTTGCGGATTTTTTTCTAGTTCCTGCCAGGCATCTTCATGTGAGTAGTCTGCCCATTGGAGTCTGAAAGTAAGATCTGCCACAAGTATTTGTTGCAAGGGATTGACAGGGTCTTTGGAATCGTACGTGGAATCCCATGAATATGCCATTAGAGGGGGCAATTCGCTTTGGGCAGAAATCACTAGATAGCCGGTAGGTTTAAGAGGGTAGACAAAAGCGAGAGGGGTATCTTCGTTTTTTAAGGTAGTCTTTTTCCCAATTTGCCGGGATATACTATTTGCCTTCAGCAAGTTCTGTGCCAAGCATTCAGCGCGGGTTTCAGAGATCTGAACGGCGTTTAAGGTCAGTGCGAATAGTGCTATCAATATACATATAACCTTTTTCATAAAATCCTCAATATAACTTTTTTGATAATCATGCCAATGATGAGCAAGAACTGATGTAGAAGGCATGTTGTCAAGTTCTTCCGCTTGCTATTTGAATGCCGCATTTAGATTTCTATCTTAGTACGTGTTTCTCATGAATGAGCAACGTATTATCTTTTAGTCTGTTAGATGGATAAGCTTCTTGTTGCAGTATCTCCACAGTGTTTTGCATAGCTCGGGTGAAAAGTTTGAATCTGTCATTCCACAATTTTGCGAAAAATGCACTTTGATGGTAAAACATTGGCAGAGAGAAATCGATTGTGTGAATAGGTTAATGAGTAAAATTTGGTGGAGCTAAGGGGATTCGAACCCCTGGCCTAATGATTGCGAACCATTCGCTCTACCAACTGAGCTATAGCCCCACGCCAAAAAGCAAAAACTCGAAAGCTTAGATTCTGTCAATCAAAATTTGGGTGACTCTTTATAAACACTCTGAACGACAAAGAAAAAGCCTCGCCATTTGCGACGAGGCTTGTTTTACATATTTATGCTCTATTTCAAGAGTGATATTTTGCGGGTGCTATCATAAGAAGGTGCTTTCATGCGTATAACATAGGTTCCGGAAGCAGATTGACGACCATTGTCATCACGTCCGTCCCAGATTACTGTATAGGATCTGTTTTCCTTATGTTCTGAGACAAGGCTGCGCGTATGCTGCCCCTTATGGTTGTATATATCGATCATTACTAAGCCTCCTTCGGCAATGTCATAGGCAATGGTCGTAACTGGATTGAAGGGATTGGGATAAACTTTTTTCAGAGCTGTTGTTTTGACAATCTCGGGGCTATCTTCACCTTCCAGAATAACTTGAATACTGAAAGGGCTGGAATAGCTTTCACTGCCATCTATATCCTGAATCAACAGCCAGTAATAATAGATACCGCTATGTGAGATTTCAAAGTCTGTATAGCTGTATGTGGTGAGATTAGAAGTATTTGTAGCCGAGATCATGGGGCTGATGATCTGAGCTTCACTCACAATATCCGTCACACCCCGTAAGATGTAAAAACCCTGGACTCCGGTTTCACTATGAGTAGCCCAAGTTATTCTTACTCTGCCGCCATCGATAGCGGTAGCGTTGAAGCTGGAAAAGACTACAGGAAGGGTTTGTCCTTCAGCACCGGCGATCAGTTCAAGCGTGTATGCTCCTTTGCTGGTTTTGCTACTGACGTTGATGGTGATCGTTTTGTTCCCGGTATCAACTGTTCCGCCGATAGACATTCCTCCGCCATTGATGCGATAACCTGCCTGGCTGGGATCATAGCCCAAACCGGCGTAAGAGAATGTATATGTTCCAGTTAGGAAACTGGAGTTATCAAAATCCAGGCTGTAAGTGAGGCCTTCCGGATCTGAGCCCATACTGATGCTTACTGTCAAAACGTTATTCTCACCCGAAGTGAAGCTCTGAAGGTCAACTGACAGAGATGGACTGGTCAGAGGGCTGAATGCACCGATATTTACTATAGTAGCGTTATCTGTTGAGATTTCCACGCTGCCAGTACCAGCGCTTGTAGCGATTGTAGCCGCATTATAAGCATCAGAATAAGCGCTGTTTTGCTCTTCATTACTGGAGTGAATAGCTTTTATCCGGAAGTAATGGGTAGTATTTGCTTCAAGCCCGCTAAAGACATGGGAGAGCCCGCTTTCATCTATTTCCGCTGAGGATTCAAAGCTCTCAGTTTCAGAGTATTGCAGCTTGTAACTGGCAGCGCCATCGATAGCTGCCCACTCAAGCCTGATAGAGCTGGTAGTAGTCGTTCCGGTGCTGAGAACAGGTATATCCAGAGGTCCTTCTTCCTTTGCAACTGCAATAGTATATGAGCAGTTAGAACCGTTTGTTACACTCAGATCGTATTGCACAGCAGAGCTAAAATCATTGGTTGAATTGCCACTACTTTGGGTAGCTCCATCCACTTTTACGGTTACTCCTGAAGGTACGACAAATGTAGCTATCAGGCTTGTAAGCTCGGCGTCATAAGGAACTTCTACGGATATGGTTTTGGCATTATGATCTATTACCCCGATAGCGCTTTCCGCTGCAAAGGAAAATGCGGTGATAGCCATGGGGGTGATTGTCACGGCGCTGGACTGTGGATCATCTCCGGTAGAATAATTTGCTAATACATAATATTGGTAAGCAGTTCCGTTATTTAGACCATAATCGGTATAGGAATACTCCCCTCTGTAGCTGGTAAGGGGAACAGAATCGACGAAGCTGCCACCTCTGTAGATATCAAAATTTTGCAACCCGCTACCAGTGGCTTTCAACCCAGCGGGAATATCCCAGGTCAGACTTGCTATTTGATTCCCACAGCTCTGAAAGGCGATGCTTGTAATCCCATTGTTGTCGTATTGGATTGTGGGTCCGGTGGCTGTGGACAAGGTGCTGCTTACATTGCTGAAAGCGCCTGCAGCTATCTGGATTTTGAGTGTACTGCTACTATTGATAGAAGCTGATGCTTCGTGGACTTCAGCGTTACCGGCAAAGTCTAAGCTGATTAGGTTGCTATTAATTCGGTCTATTGAGCCAACAGACAAACCTGCTGGTAGATTGCTAACAATGATATCGTTGGGATCAATTCCTGATACAAAATCAGCATTATAAGAATTTATTACTATGACACCATTCAGACTGCCATCATTTGCCGAACTTTCAGTTAGAACTGTAGCGCTATTTAAAGATATGGTAGCCAGATCCTCGATCTGGCCTGAGAAATCGCTAAGAACGGGATTTCCCTCGGTTACTCCGCTTGAGGCACGAGGTCTAACCTCAAATTTGAGAAAGCGGTTTAGATCTGAGGAACTTACATTGTAACTAAGACTCGTTGCCCCAGAAATAGCTAAATATGCTCCATAAGGATCAGAAGAAGTAGAGCGTAACCATCTAAAGGTAGTGTTTGACTGAGGATCATCCTCGGCATCTGAATAAGTATATGTACCATGTAAGGTGTCTCCCACTCTTGCGATTGAGCCGTTTAAGATGGCTACGTCTGTGGCGGTGGGTGGTTGATTAGTGTTAAGCTGCAAATACGATGAAGAGGCTGCAGCTGAGCTGTGTACTATAGTTACGTAATCCCAAGCAGTTCCATATAAGGCGGACACTACTTTTAAGCTTTTTGCGCTGCTGGGTGCAGCTGGTAAAGTGAATGTAAGTGAGTTTGTATTTACCACACCATCATCAGCGTTAAAAGAAGCAAAGCTACTAACGTCATAGGTATCGAACCTTATGGGGGCACCAGAACCATCATCTGTTGAGAACCAGAGTATTAGAAGCTTATCAGTATTGCTCTGATAAGAAGCTCCTTGCACGCCCATGACATTTGAGGGTGTGAAAGTGTATGATACCGTAATTTCATCGCCTACACGCACTAATGGGTCTTCAGCACTTATGCTGACAGTGGAAAGAGTAATACTCTGCGCATAAAGCCCTACCAGGCCTATCAGCAACAGAGACAGTATGATTAGTCTCTTAACCATGATTATTTCCTCCTTAAATATCGATTATTCAGCAAATCAAGAACTCTTTGAGGTTCATTAGATGAGATGTTTTTCTTCATATCTCAACCTTTTATGACAGAATATGCATAGATAAAAAACTGTCAACTTATTTTTTTCTTTTATAGGCTCATAACACTCTGCAAATACGAAAACTGGGGATGAAAATCGCTATCGTTGTGGCAGCTTCTCTCTATCCACACATCTCCCTAGATCCCATAAAGTTTTTTAATATTTCCCGTAACAGAGGATGAAACGTAGCTTACCGAAGCTCCTAATGTTTCAGCCGCTTGAGTGCATACTCGCGGCAGCTTTCGGTGTACAGGATGCTGACAAGCAAGATTTATTGTTCTCATAACAGGGACTACCTATCCTTGCTGTATCAACTATAGATTAAGCAAGGTTCCTCCCGTGATACTGCAGTAAATGCGGGATAATAGCGCTCTAAAGCTTAGCTAAGCATTACCGGAAACTATGGTCTATCGAAGAAGTGCATCTCCAAATGAAGCAGAGCATGAAATGGGAAAGCATGCGGCTGGCCAGCTATCGGGAAATATAAAACCTCAATGCTTTCATGGCTCAGGCACTGTAGTTCACATACAATTGCAAAGACTGCACCCACATCCTGGTGCTTGGCTTCCCTAAACTGCTGCAGTACGTCAAAAAGGACTGGACTAAGCCCAAAGACTTTATCTATTATAGGATCAGCGATGTTTTGAACATCTGTATAAGTATGATCGTTCAGTATAAACGAAGGCATAGCCCCGAAGGAAGACGATATCTTTGGCAATTAAAAATAAGGCTGGATAAAAAGAATGGGGGAATGCCAGTGTAAAATTAGTTGACAAAATAGGCTTACTAAAGAACTTGGAAAAATAATAACAAAATCAATATTCATTGCTTTCATGGAGGATAAATGACTGCAACTAAACGCGTTTACCTTTTTGGTAACGGACATGCTGAAGGGAAAGCCGATATGAAGAATCTGTTGGGCGGAAAGGGTGCAAACCTTGCTGAAATGAATCTCATCGGTGTTCCCGTACCCCCCGGATTTACAATTACTACAGACGCCTGTACCGAATACAATCAGGCGGGACCCCACAAACTGCGTGAACTGCTCACAGACGAAGTAAAAGCCGCGGTTAAACACGTAGAGCAGATCATGAACATGCAATTTGGCTCAAATGAAAACCCGCTTCTTGTTTCGGTAAGATCTGGCGCCAGAGCCTCTATGCCGGGTATGATGGATACCATATTGAACCTTGGTATGAACGACAACGCCGTGCAAGGCATTATCAAGAAGACCAATAATGAACGCTTTGCGTGGGATAGCTACCGCCGCTTCGTACAGATGTATGGCGACGTGGTTTTGGGTCTGAAACCCCAAAGCAAAGAAGAGGAAGATCCTTTTGAAGTTATTATCCACCACATGAAAGAAGAGAAGGGCGTGAAAAACGACCTTGAGCTTACCAGTGAGGATCTAAAACAGCTTGTAGCACTTTTCAAAAAAGCCGTGAAAGACAATACAGGTCACGACTTCCCTGATGACCCATGGGAGCAGCTCTGGGGTGCCATCTTTGCCGTTTTTGATAGTTGGAACAATGACCGTGCCATGTATTATCGCCAGCTCAATAGTATTCCTCACGAGTGGGGAACAGCAGTGAATGTGCAGGCGATGGTCTTTGGGAATATGGGCAATTCCAGCGCTACGGGTGTCGCTTTTACTCGTGATGCCGCTACCGGAGAGAATATATTCAATGGTGAATACCTCATCAATGCGCAGGGCGAAGACGTAGTGGCGGGTATTCGCACTCCGCAACAAATCACCAAAGAAGGCTCTATGAGATGGGCAAAACTTGCTGGTATTAGCGAAGAAGAACGCGCTGCCAATTATCCATCTCTTGAGGAAGTAATGCCACAAACATATCAAGAACTCTTTGATATCCAGCATAAACTGGAACACCACGCCCACGATATGCAGGACCTGGAATTCACCATTCAAGATGGTAAATTATGGATGCTACAGACTCGTAATGGCAAGCGTACTGGTTTTGCAATGGTCAAGATCGCAGTAGATATGCTTAACGAAGGTATGATTGATGAAAAGACCGCACTTTTACGCATGGAACCCGAAAAACTGGATGAGCTACTGCATCCCGTGTTCAATAAAGACGCTCTTACCAAAGCCCATGTTATCGCTAAGGGGCTACCTGCCTCTCCCGGCGCTGCCACTGGCCAGATTGTCTTCTTTGCCGATGACGCCGAAGCTTGGGCAAAAGACGGCAAAAAAGTGATCCTCGTTCGCACCGAAACATCTCCTGAAGATCTACGTGGCATGAACGTTGCCAAGGGCATTCTTACTGCTCGCGGCGGCATGACATCCCATGCTGCAGTAGTTGCTCGTGGAATGGGTAAATGCTGCGTTTCCGGTGCCGGAACTCTGATGATTAATTACAAAACTCGTATTATGACAGTAGACGGTAAAAGCTACAAGGAAGGCGAGTGGATTTCTCTGAATGGCTCTACCGGTCAAGTTCTAGAAGGTAAAGTTGATACCCAAGATCCAGAACTTAGCGGAGATTTTGCCAAGATCATGGAGCTTGCCGATAAATACACAAAAATGAAAGTGCGCACCAATGCCGACACTCCCAAAGACGCCACAGTTGCCCGCAATTTTGGCGCTGAAGGCATTGGATTGTGTAGAACCGAACATATGTTCTTTGAAGGTGACCGCATCAAAGCCATGCGTGAAATGATTTTAGCAGATGACGAAGCGGGACGCATAAAGGCTTTGGATAAGCTTCTGCCGATGCAGAGGAGTGATTTTGAAGGAATCTTCTCTGCCATGGACGGTTTTCCAGTAACTGTACGCCTTTTAGACCCACCCCTGCACGAGTTCGTACCACATGAGGAAAAGGACCAAATTGAGATTGCCAAAGATCTGGGCATAGATCCCCAAAAGGTGAAAGATAGGGTGAACTCTCTGCATGAATTTAATCCTATGCTGGGTCACCGCGGTTGCCGCTTGGGCAATACCTATCCCGAAATTACTGAGATGCAAGCGCGAGCAATAATCGAAGCTGCTATCAACGTTCAGAAGAAGGGCGTGAAGGTGTTTCCGGAGATAATGGTACCCCTCATCGGTACTCTTGCCGAATTCAAACTACAGGAAGAGATTATCCGCTCTACAGCCGAAAAAGTGTTTCAGGAAAAAGGACAGAAGGTGGAATATATGGTGGGAACCATGATTGAGATTCCACGTGCTGCTCTTACAGCCGATAAAATTGCCGAAAGTGCTGAATTCTTTAGCTTTGGCACCAACGACCTCACGCAGATGACCTTTGGCTACAGTCGTGATGACGCTGGAGTATTTCTTCCCGTTTACCTTAGAAAGAACCTACTCAAACACGATCCCTTCCAGGTATTGGATCAGGAAGGTGTAGGTCAATTGGTAGAAATGGGAACCAAACGTGGACGCAGCACCCGCCCGAACCTAAAAGTGGGCATCTGCGGCGAACACGGTGGCGAGCCCTCAAGCGTTGAGTTTTGCCACAGTGTTGGCATGAATTACGTGAGTTGTTCACCTTACCGCGTACCTATTGCAAGATTGGCTGCGGCAATGGCGGCGATCAGATAAACAGATAAGTTAAATATTCATATACCGGGATCTGGTTTCATACTAATCCCGGTTTTTTATACCCAGAATGAGATTATCGGCAGAGAATTTCCTTGACTTTGAAACAATAGCCAAATTATTATGTTACAGAGGAGGTACTTATGAAAGATGAAGTATTTGAATCGCGTGAGATTCCTGTGGAAGAACAGGATAACATCAACGACAGGATCATTGATGAAGATCCGGTTAAGCTAAAGTTCTACGAAAACATACGCAATAAAGCTAAAGGGTGGACCAACGAGAAAGCCGGTAAACTGGGTGGCAAACTTGGAGAGTATCTCTTTATGCTGCCAGATTTCTTCATTTTAGTATGCCGCTTAGCGGTGGATAGAAGAGTTACAACCAAGCACAAGCTATTTATTAGTGGGATAATTGCCTATCTTATAATGCCTTTGGATATTATTCCAGATTTCATCCCTGTTATTGGCTATATCGACGATCTCGTTTTGGTGGTTTTGGGTTTAAATCTGATCTTGAACGAAATCGATGAGAAGGTTCTGATAGATAATTGGAGTGGTGAAGGCGATGTGTTGCGACAAATGCAAAAGATCACAGCCGCTGCCGAGAAGTTCTTAGATAAGAACCTGATAAACCGCATCAGGCACTGGCTAAAGAAACTGTAAATGAATATTCCGCTTCTACTATCTTCCCGCAATTTGGATAAAGTGCAGGAATTCAGGGAAATACTGCAATCCTATAATATTACTTTACATAGCTTACTGGATTTTCCCGATATGCAAGAAATCGTTGAAGACGCAGAAACCATTCACGGGAATGCTATCAAAAAGGCTTTAGTAGGTGCGCATCATACCGGAATGCTATGTTTGGCAGATGATACCGGAATCTTTATTGACTACTTGAAGGGTGCTCCAGGGGTCTATTCCGCTCGTTGGGCAGGTGAGAAATGCTCTTATTCGGACAACCGGAGGAAGATACTTTTGCAGATGGATGGAGTACAGCAACGAACTGCCAAATTTGAAACTGCCCTAGCTTTAGCGGATCATACCGGTCTTATTAGCGTTGTGTCTGGAGTTGTGAAGGGATCTATAACAGAGTATGAGCGTGGAACCAAAGGTTTTGGTTACGACAGCATTTTTGAAGTAGAAGGTATGAATCTTACCTATGCCGAAATGAATGATCAAGAAAAAAACCGCATATCGCATAGAGGATTGGCAATTAACGAGATGCTGCCTATCTTAAACCGGATTTTGAAAATCCAAGATTAATTAATTAAAGAGGTAATAATGATAAAGAGCGAAGTTTTTAGACAGTATGATATACGTGGAGTTGTGGATGAGCAATTAAATGACGAAAGCTATTATCTGATTGGCAAAGGTTTTGGCAGCATGCTTCGGCAAAAGGGACTAAGATCCATTGTAATTGGCGGAGATGCCCGACACAGTACTCGCAGTTTCATGGATTCTTTTATTAAGGGTGCATTAGAAACAGGCTGTGATGTAACCGATATCGGCTTGGTTGCCACACCGCTGTTATACTTTGCCATTTGGAAACTCAAGCAGGATGGCGGAGCTATGATTACCGCATCTCACAATCCCTCTCAATACAACGGTTGCAAGCTCAATCTGGGGTTGAGCAGTGTGTATGCAGAATCCCTACAAGAGCTGTTAAAACTAATCCAAACTGAGAAATTTGAACAGGGTGAGGGCAAGCTCATCAATGCAGATATAAGCAACGACTATATACAATATATAGAAGATAACATTCATATTGAGCGTCCCGTAAAAGTAATTGTTGATGGCGGCAATGGCATGGGCGGTCCCTACTTACCAGAAATTCTGCGCCGTAAAGGATGCGAAGTAATAGAGATGTATTGCGAGCCGGATGGAGATTTTCCCAATCACCACCCAGATCCCACTGTGGAAAAGAATATGACCGATCTATCCAGAGCAGTGGTTGAAGCAGAGTATGAACTCGGAATTGGTCTGGATGGTGATGCAGATCGCATTGGAGTAGTTGATGAGAACGGGAAAATGCTCTTTGGAGACCAAATCCTGAATATACTAGCGCGAGATTACCTTGCCCAAAACAAGGGAAAGACCATTATTGCCGACGTGAAATGCTCTAAGAACCTCTATGATGATATAGAAGCCTGTGGCGGCAAAGCCATAATGTACAAAACCGGGCACGCCAATATAAAGATGTATATGAAGGAGATAGGAGTAGAGTTTGCCGGCGAGATGAGTGGTCATGTATTTTTGAAAGACCGATATCTCGGCTTTGATGATGCCATCTATGTGAGTTGCCGCTTCATTGAAATTGTAGCAAAAACGGCATTGCCTGTAAGCAAGTATCTTGCCGACCAACCAAAGATGTATAACACTCCAGAATTGCATACCAAATGTGAAGATAACCGGAAATTTGAGGTGGTAGCAAAAGTGTGTAACGAATTCAAAGAGGGTGGTTATAAAGTCAATGACATCGATGGTGCTCGCATAACCTTTGATGATGGCTGGGGCTTAATTCGAGCTTCAAATACTACTCCTGTTTTGGTTACTCGCTATGAAGCCACAACCGAAGAACGAATGAATGAAATTCGCACTCTCATCGAGAACGTAATCAAGAAATATCTGTAATAAAATCCTCAATAAGTAGCTTGGGCATAGCCACCTATGGTTATGTCCTTAATGCTTGGAAGCTATATTCGAAGCGTATCTTCCCTATCTAGCCCAATGCATAAGGTAAGGATTAGGGATTGTTTATCCCGAGATCATCCCATGTTTATTACAGGAAGTCTGCCTAAACCATGCTTAAGCAAAGCTTAATCCCATGGGGGAAGAGTGGGCAATCTCACATTCTGACCTAGATTACACGAGCGGGAGCATCCTTCCCGGTAATAATAGCAATAGCGTTTTCCGCCGCAAGGGTTCCCATCTTTTGGCGAGTATCTAAGCTGGCAGAGCCAATATGAGGCAATAGCACTACATTAGATAGCAGTGCAAGTTCGGAGGGAATTTCGGGTTCGTGCTCGTACACATCCAATCCGGCGGCGAATATCCATTTTTCTCGAAGGGCATGAATCAGCATTTTTTCATCGATAATTGCACCACGTGCAGTATTGATCAATATGGCGGAAGGTTTCATTTGCTTCAATTCATTTTCAGATATCAGATGCTTCGTTCTATCAGTTAGAGGCAAATGCAAACTCAAGATGTCAGATTCTTTGAGAAGAGTATTGAAATCAACATATTCGGCTTCAAAATCAAGTGCTTTCTCAGATGGTCCGGAATATATAATTCTCATGCCAAAACCAACGGCGCGCTGTGCAACAGCTTTGCCGATGCGTCCCATTCCCAGAATGCCCAAAGTACGATGATGAACATCTTGCCCCAAAAAAAGCAGTGGCTCCCAGCCGGTGAATTTCCCGCATCTGGTAAAGACATCGCTTTCTACAGTGCGCCTGGATGTTGCCATTATTAATGCCCAAGCTAAATCTGCAGTACTTTCGGTAAGTACTCCGGGAGTGTTGCAAACCGCAATCCCGTAGTTTTTTGCCACTTCCAGATCTATGTTATTGTATCCTACAGCGTAATTTGAGATTACTTTCAAGCATTTGGCGGGTTCAATTACGCTGGCATCTATCCTATCATTAAGCAGGCAGAGCAAGGCATGTTTATCTGCTATGTTATCAATTAACTCATTGTGTAGTAATGCTCTTTGGGCAAGGTTGGCATGTACTTCAAAGGTTTTTTGCAATATGTCGACGGCATTTTGGGGAAGCATGCGAGTGAGTAGTAATTTGGGTTTATTTGATGTCGGATTAAGAATTTCTATGGGGTTTCTGTATTCTATATCCTCATCAGGTTTTAGGAAATATTGAAATTCTAAAGTGCGGTTTTCGTGATCCTTGCCCCAAAAATGATAGATTCTGAATTTGGGATTTAGTTTGGGGGCTGTTGTGGAGATATCTTTGAATTGCGTATAAGCTTTATCTACTAAGGTTTGAGAATCGTATAGAAATGTGATAGTGCCTTGAGTGCTAGAGTACTCAGCTTTGCAAAATCCAATAAGCATATCATCATGTGCATAAATATGGCATTCACCTTGATCCAACCAGAGCTTAAGCCCCAGTTTATTAAGATAGAACTTTTTAGTAGCGTGTAACGATTGGGTTTTGAAGAAAACTATTCCAGACATTGTATAAACTCCATTTAAAAAAGTACTAATAATATTATAAGGCAGAGCTGTCGTCTTACACAAAAAAATATCTTTACAGATTACCTTAGATATTTATAGTGTGAATTCGGAGTTAAATCCGGTTAGAATAGAATGTTAAGAAAAGAATATTAAACAGCATACAAGCATAAGGAAACGCGATGAAAAAGCTCTTTTTGATGTTTCTTGCCCTATTATTTGTGGGGCTTCTTATGGCTAAAGTGGATATTAACACTGCTAGCCTGAGCGAACTGAAGCAGCTTCCGATTACGGAGGCACAAGCGCGAGCGATCTATGATTATAGGACTTTTGTGAAGATCTTCGATAATATCTATGATCTTCGGGAGATTCCCTCGATAGATCAACGCACTTTGAACAAATTGAAACCGTTGGTGGTGGTTTCAATATATACCGAAACCGATGAGGTTGCCATTCGCCGTGAGGAGATAAACTATCTTATTGAACGATTAGATAGCAACGAAGGCTCCAGTGAGGGTATGGCGGACGTTTGGGAAGATTATTTGATGACTCCCCAAAATGTTAATCGTATGCATTTCAACGATTTTGTAAGTCTTCCCAATGTATCGGCAGTAGATGCGGTAGCAATTTTGAAAAGAGTTGCTCGTGGCGATACCATTGCCGATACTAGAGATTTACGCGGTACTTTGGGGCTGGCATATTATGGTTATTCAAACTTGCGGAACTATGTATATTTCAGAGAGCCACCAGTAAAAAATAGGTTGATGTTTGATGCTCAGATTCAATACTATACCCGTTATTACGAAGAGGGTCAATATGACATGTTGCATGAGCCATTTTTGCCTAGTGACTTTAATAACAATTGGCTTAGCATTCCTCGCGAAAAGACAAGATCCTATTGGGGCTACTTCGATTTAGATCAGGTTCAACCGGATATTGTTGCAAAACTGCGGATGCGCTATGGGAATAATTTCAAAATGGGTATAATGAATTATTCGCCTAAGGCTCATGAAGGTTGGCAATATATGAATAGCGAGGACATTCTTAACAGCAGTAAATACTATGCCGGCTATGAAAATACCAAACTACCCTGGATGGATAATACTTCGCTCAAATTGTATCTGGGTCACTACCGAGCTACTTATGGCGAGGGTTTGACGATGGAAAATACGGATTTCTACAGCGCCCGCAAGACCGGCTTTGGCTTTAGTAAACGCATTATGGGTATTACTCCGGATCTTTCACGCACTCAACAGAACTCTCTCAGGGGTGCTGCGGTGGAAATTGCCAATCCTAAGTTTGGTGCATCTTTCTTCGTGTCACAGGACGATAAAGATGGTTTGGCATACATCAATGAAGACGGCAGCTATATAATGCGGGATGAATATGGCAATGATGTGTTTACCGATGGCGATGGCAAACAGTACTATATGGATGGAGGAGTAGCCCGCTATACCTATGCAGATAGCACAGCGGTTCGAGCCGATAAACGTAAATTCTTTTCGTTTATAAACCCCAGTTTGCCTTATGATAACGACACCATGATGGAAGCGGAAGCATACATGAATGCCTCACTATATCCAGAGGAGATACCATCCGGAAGCACGTATGCGCCCTACTATTTACAATATATAAATCTGGCGCCCCGGAAGGATTCCATTAGGGAGAATCTGTGGGGTACACATCTGGAAGTGAGTCCCTTTATCGGCACCAGATTGGGCGTAACCACATATACATCCCTTTATGATAATGCCCACTTTGTGGTTCCCGGGTATCGTGACCTTTTGCCTCTGATGATTCGAGATTCCTACTATCACCCCAAACTTCAAAAGACTCTCAATGCCGAAATAAGCAGTCTGTACTCAACCCAAACCGATACCTATAACCGCGATTATCGCCGAGTAATTGGCTTCGATGGCGGCACAGTTTTGGGCAATACTGCCATTCAGGGTGAATACGCCGAATTAAGTAAAGATGGCGAAGACTTCAAATTGGGTGACGATCCTAAGGCATATTTGCTGAGTGCCCATACTCAATTTGAAAACCTCTATTTTATTACTCTCTTCCGTAATTACGATGCTGAATTCGACAATCCATACAGCAATAGCTTCTCCGAGCATGAGCGCTTTGATGACACAATACTGGAGAAAAACATCTATGCTTTATCCAACCCGTTAATCTCGGACCTATATCAGAATAGCAACCAATCTCAACCTGAGAAAGGTCTATACTTTGAAACGAGATACAAATTCAACAATTACTTCACCGTTGGTCGCAGCTATCTTGATATTTGGGAACGATTGACAGATGGACGTCGTAGCGTAAGATTCCAAAGTGAATTGGAGTTTCGCCCATTGTATCAATTGGGCATGAGATTGCGCTACAAGAATCAGGTGAACCGCTATGACGACACTGCAGAACGTGGCGTATCCAAGACCAATGAATATACGATGGCAATTCGCACTTTCCTCTCCAACCGAGACTTCTTGGAGTTAGAATATCGATACAACACGGTGCTGAGTCCGCCTTATACTTCTCTAACCAATCCTGCTGAACCAGGAAATAATACTATGGCCGCCGCTCAGACCTTGATGACAGGAGATTACATTGGCGTAAATTATACTCACAACTTTACTCCCAGCGTTAAACTGCAAGGTTCTTTCGTGTATTGGTATGGTCATGGCATCTCTCACTGGGATTGGGAAGATATGGAGATCGACTTTATGGGCGAACGCGGTGCGAAAGCTTGGATTGCCATCTCCAGTCGCATTTCGAATAATATGTATATGAATATAAAGTTCCGCAACAAAACCTATCAGGATAAGGAAATTAGACTCCGCCAATATAATGAATCCGCAGATATGGTTGATGCCGGTTATCTAACCTATGCCGAAAGAGTGGAACACAGTGAAAACACAATCCGTTTTTCCCTTGATTATCGCTTCTAACGTGGAGGAAACATGTTATCAAATAAATCTCTGATTATATTTGGCCTGCTGATGCTGGTCTCTATGCTTAGCGCTTTTAGCGTAAGTGACAATTATTATGGACATCCACCTTATGGGCAAGCCTCATTAGGCTATCGCTACGGTGTTTTGGACGCTCGCAGTTTTGCCATGGGTGGAGCTGGGGTATTTAACAATATGCGCCCTGGCAGTATTGCCAACAATCCTGCTAATATTACAAATCAAGGCAAATTTGCCGGGTTTACGATAAATGGAATGATCAACCGTGCGGAAGATACCCGCATGCTTCCCTTGTATAATTCTTTCGACAATTACGTGGATGATTCTGTGTATGCCTCAAACATAAATGCTTATACCGATTTCTCTGGAGCGGCCTTTGCAAGCGCAGGTTTTGGCGGGTTAAGGTTTGGTGTGGGAGCGTATCATACTCCGTATATTAGTTTTTCTGGAAAATATACCGAAGAAATACGCAACAACCGCAATACAGATGATGATGGTTATCCCGAAAAGATTGCCCAAAACGATATCGACAATCAAGGGGCACTAATAAAAACAGGTATGGCACTCAGCACGGCATATAAGTTTGCCGATTTCTGGGATGTGAATCTTGGTTTTGATTATGGATTGCTTACGGCCGATGTAGAGCAAGAAACCACCATCAGATGGAGCGATTGGGCACAGGAAACAGTGGGAGAAGATGTAGTTTTACCAGAATATACCAGGACTAGGGATTGGGAGTTGGAAGGTGAGCAAATGAAAATTGGAGCAGCCTTTAGGCTTGGTCCGCGATTTGGAGTAGGCTTAACTTATAGCCCCAAAACCACGTTAGATGTTACTGGAAAGGATTTCACTTTCAGAGAAGCATACAGAAATACCCCCATGGATAGCACTAATGTCGATATGGATGGAGATTATGATCTGCCCGCTGAATTCAAATTTGGTTTTAGCTATTTCCCCCGCAATATCATGCGCACAGAATTCAGCATAGATTTGGAAATGCTGCAATACTCTGATGTGGATTCTTTATATGATGATATCTTCAATTTTTACGCAGGCGTAGAACATCATATTACAAATCGTGTTCCTTTAAGATTAGGTTTCCAAGCCGTGAGCAATTACTTCCAAACCATCGAAGAGGCTGTTAATGAAGCTGGAAATACAGTAACATTTGTTTCTCCCAAGAAAGTAATCAATCCCATGATTACGGCTGGCTCTTCTGTGCAGTTGTACAAAAATGTAGTATTGGATCTTGGGTTTGGCTATGGCTGGCGTGAATATCAGGCATTGGATTTGTTTGGTGACAAATACTATGATGATACTCAATATACAGGAGCCGCCAATGAATTGCTTTGGCCTAATACATATATAGACTTACAAAACCGTGGCTGGGAAAACCCCGACAAAGTAAAGGAAAACATTGTTAGCTTAAATGCCGGCATTTCTTTTAGCTGGTAAGATCCCCTTAAGGTACTAATATGAAAAAGTATATAATTCTTTCAGTGCTGCTATTGGCGCTTAGTTTTGCCATAGCAGAGGACTTGCGTTTGGACATCATGTGGTCAAACGACGTTCATGGCGGCATAGACCGCTCTCAAGCAACTTTTATGAACCCGGAGTTTCCCCCCCAATTGGGTGGCGGAGCCTCGGCGGCAAGCCTTATCAAGCATATTCGTTCGTGGAATAGCCCTACCCGTCAATCTCTGCTATTGGATGCAGGCGATTTCTTTCAGGGCAGACCGGTGGGTACGGTTACAAACGGAGTTGCCGTTATTGAATACATGAATATGGTTGGTTACGATGCCATGACCATTGGTAACCACGAGTTTGATATCCTCCAAGATGAGCTTGAGCCCACTTTGGAATTGGCAAACTTCCCGATCCTTACTTGTAATGTGATCGATACCACAACCGGAAAGATTCCCTGGTATGCGTTTCCCTATACCATCGTAAATCGCATGGGTGTGCGAATTGGCATACTTGGCTTTACTACAACAGATACTAAACAGATGAGCTTTCCTGAAAACATCCGTAAAATAGACTTCTTAAATGAAAAAGAGTCTGTTTCCAAATATGTTAAGATTTTACGCGAAGAAGAAAAGGTAGATATTGTAATTGTGCTTGGTCATGCCGGGCTTCCCTACGAGAACGTGGAGACCTACTTAAGCCGCTATGATGAAAAAGGCAATCCGCGCTATGCCGAAAGACGTGGTCATTGGGGCTATGATGCTCAAGAAATTGCCCGCGAGGTTGATGGCATAGATTTATTCATTGGAGGGCACATCCATAAAGGCTGGCCTGAGCCTTGGATAGACCCCGTTACCCACACTATGGTGATAACAGGTTATGCCTATGGCTCAAATCTGGGATTGCTCACCATTACCATCGATCCTGAAACCAAGACTCTTACGGGCTACGAGCTTCCTGCTATCCGTGAAGGTGCAATGATAACTCTTTTTGAAGACCAGTTTATTCCCGATCCGGAAGCCAGCGAACTGATAGAAGGCTACGTTGCTATTGCCGAAGAAGGTATGGATGAAGTAGTTGGTTATGCAAAAAGCTATCTTTCCCGTACTAATGTGGATGCTCAATCTCCAATGGGTAATACTATTGTGGAAGCCATGAAATATATGGTTGATGCCGATTTCTCGTTTCTAAATCTGGGTGGAGTACGAGCCGAAATCAAGAGCGGACCGGTTACTTATCGCAATATCTTTGAAGTGATGCCCTTCGACAACATGTTGATTAGTTTCAAATGCGATGGCAGAACTCTTCGGCGTATTATCGAAACCCGGGTGGAAGGTAGCCGTGCCGGTTTGATAGTTGCTGGAGTGAATGTTGTATATTCCCGTAAGCGTCCCAATTTTGACCGGGTTACTAAGCTTCTAATTGGAGGAGAGCCTTGGGATCCCGATAAGATCTATACGGTGGCAACTACAGACTTCCTAATGCAAGGTAATGCTGGATTGACGATGTTGATGAGCGTTCCAAATGAAGATATTACCAACCACAATATCAATCTGCGCGATGCGATCGTGAAATATTTCCAGGATAACTCCCCTGTGGATGTTAAAATAGACAATCGCTGGAAACGGGATGACGAATCGGATCAAGCCCCATATTTACAACAATGAATATCTGCATCTTATATCACAGCCAAACCGGGATAACTGAAACTTTTGCCAAGGTTATCGAAGAGAGTTTACGTCCAGCCGGGCACATGGTGGAAACAATAAAACTCTGCACCAAGAATCCGGTTAAACAATCCTCCATTAGAGACAAACAGGTTATCGAGATCACCAATCTGCCCAAGTCACAGAGCTATGATATAATGCTATTTGGGGGTCCCGTATGGGCGTTTGGTCCATCTCCAGTGATTGTGACAGCCATACAGACCTATGCCCATTTACGAGATATGAAATGTATCCCTTTTGTAACTATGGGCTTTCCTTTCCAGTGCTTAGGCGGGAATGCGGCAATTCGCTATATGTCCAGAGAATTGCGCACCAAAGGTGCCCAAGTTTTGCCCGGCTTTATCTGCACCAGAGCACACAAAGATATTCAAGCCTCAATGCGAAAATTGTCTGAAGAGATTCTTCAGGCTATTAAATAAAAAATATCCTATTTCATTAAAAGCCCTGCTATCTATGCAGGGTTTTTTTGCGGTGGAATTACTCTTTCATATTCGTTCTTGATCCAAAGACATAGTTCTTCCTTTATGCCAGCCCATTAGCTTAGGCTATAATTATCATAGCTTTAAGCCGAGATCATCCTGTCTGGTAAAGAGAATCTCTGCCTGAACCATATCTAATCTCAGCATTATCCGATGAGAATGGGTTGTGAAAGTCATTCAATAAAACACTTGACTGGATGGATATATTTCTAATTATGCCCAAAATTGATCGTTAAGTTCATAGGAGGATTTATGAAAAAAAGTCTGCTAGCCATAGTATTGTTTGGACTGATCTTTAGCTTAGGAGCCAATTCTTACGTTATAAATCGTTTTACAGATGAAAATGGTAAAGAGATTGAAGCTGTTGTTGTACCAGGCATTCCCGAAGCCTTGCGAAAGCCAGGTCCAATAGCATTGCCATCAAGGAATGCTGTTATCTTGAGCGATGTACCCAAATTAGACTGGTGTTATGGTTGCAGTGCAACTTCTGCTGCGATGATTGCAGGTTTTTACGACCGGAATGGATATCCCAATATGTATAGTGGACCCACAAACGGCGGCGTTTTCCCGCCCACAAATTCGAGTTGGGGTTATGAGGAATGCCCGTTAAGCGCTACTCATCAAGGATATGACGGTCTGGGTACATGGGGACATGTGAATAGATTTTGGACTGACTATGGCTATAGTGGGGATGATCCTTATGGCAGCAGCAATCCTACCTCTACCTACGAAAATTGTACTACGGATTTTATGGGCACTAACCAAGATTATTGGAACAATGTGGATGGGGCAACTACCTTTTTTCATTATCCCGATGGAAGCCCATTACATAACTACTCGGGAGATGAAAGTGCCAGCCGCAGATTGAGGGATGGAATACGAGGATTTAGATTATTTATGGAATCTAGGGGGTATCAAGTTACTACGAACTACAATCAGGCAATTTATGGCTATGAAGGCAATACACAGGGCTATACTCTGGCGCAGTATCGTCAAAGCATAGATAATGGAATTCCGATTATGATCCATATCGAAGGGCATACAATGGTTGGCGTCGGCTATGAAAGCACAAATTCTACCATCTATATCCACGATACTTGGGATCACAACTTGCATAACATGACTTGGGGTGGATCATATAGTGGAGGAGTACATTATGCCGTTAGCGTAATAGAGCTTGTGCCAAGCGCCCAGTATAGTACTATTACTTGGAATCCCGGTTTATTTTCTCAGGTTTTAGATCCCGAAGCTACTTCAGCTCAGAATCTTATTTTGGGTAATAGCGGAGAAGCAACTTTGGAATATGTGTGTTCTGTTCCAGATAATAATGTACTTAGCGAAGGCTTTGAAGGCAGTTCGATACCAGCGGGTTGGACTCAACAATTAGTATCCGGAACAACGGTTAATTGGAGTTTGAATAATGGTGGCATCTCGGGGAATCCAGCTAGTGCTTATGAAGGCCAAAATAATGCTATATTGTACAAGGCACAAACAACGCCAAGCGTAGCCAAGCTTATTAGCCCACGCTTAAACTTAAGCGGTCATGAGACTGCCATCTTAAGTTTTATGCACGCCCAATCCTCTTGGTTCGGTGATCAGGACGAACTAAGAGTATATTATAGAACCAGCTCATCCAGCAGTTGGTACCTCTTGGCTACATATAACAGTGAAGTGACCCAATGGACTCAAAGGACATTAACTTTGCCCAACCTAAGTTCGGATTACTATATCGCTTTTGAAGGTAAAGCTCAATATGGACATGGTGTATGCTTAGATGAGATCTCAGTATCCGGAGATGGCGATATGGCACCATTTCTTAGCATAAATAATGATAGCAGTGTAAGTGGAAGCATCAATCCCGGTGCTGCTGCTCATGTGCTAACTATCGGATTCGATAGCAGTGGCTTAGCTCCCGGCATCTATCAGAGTATGGTGAATATAATTAGCAATAGCGAAACAAATTCTGTGCTTACACTTCCGGTAACCTTAACCGTGAACGCTTTGCCCGGAATGCCTCAGAATATTAGTGTGGAATTTGTATCCTCTCTAAATCGCAATAAAATAAGCTGGAATAGCGTTGGCGGGAATATTAGTGGTTATAGAATATATTTCTGTCCAAACCCGGATTTTGAGACGAACGTAAGCTTATTGGGCTCTACTATTGCCAGCAGATTATATTTCTACGATACTGCGGCAAGTAGCCGTACCAAAGGCTTCTATCGAGTGGTAGCCTATAGATAAATATCTGTGTATAAACCCGTTTTTTATGCGGTGCAGCAGTTGTTTGCCCTTAGAAATAGTAATATTTATACTCCAGTGGTAGATGCAATAATAGAATGTGTTAACTGCTGCAATGTCCGTAAACTCGTTGTTAAAACCCTTTGGCGAAGAATACATCCATAACCAGCAGTTTTAGCCCGGAAAATGAATCCAGATCTCCAAATACATCTTCCAAGCCTTTGGTGATTGCATTTATATGGTCTTTTACGATCTTTGCCAAGATAATCTTTGTGCTGGGGTTTTTATCTCCGGTAAAATTGAAGAAACCCATGAATAGCGGCACTTTCGAGATCAGGTTTTCCATCTGAGCACCCTCTAAAATAATGGATTGTTGGATGCCATATTCGATAAATACTTCAGTAATATCTTGCAGAATGCTTTCGTCTTGAATGATAAGCAGCAGCAGTTTGTCCTTGCCCTTATATGCTATTTTTCCAGAGCCATTATCAGCATGAGTTAAAAACTCTTCATACAGGTTAATACGTGTAGTTGCCTGCATTAAAGAAGAAGTAACTCCTGGTTGCTTAAGAATGTGGGAACAAGCAGCTAAATACTGTAAATGCTCGTTACGGCTATTCGTGGGTCCTATAATCGAGACAAAGATATGAGTCTTTTTATGGTCTATCGAATCAAAATAAACACCCTTTTTACAAATAGCCAAACTGATATAGAACTTTTTTAGCCCCTCGATTTGGCAGTGAGGGATTGCAATTCCATTTACAAAACCTGTGCTACCCATAGCTTCCCTAGCTTTTAAAGCTGCATAGATAGTGCTTTCATCAATCTCAACAAAACTGTCGCTGCGTTTATATAGAGCGGCAATCTGTTGCAGAGCTTCATCTTTATCTTTTGCTCTTAGATCTATGCTACAGGTCTCCATTCTGATGGTTTCTGCCAAGTTCATGATTGTCTCCCATTAAGGTTTTTAAGTATAGCCAGTTTGGCAAGAGGTGGTCCCACTATTTCATTAACGAAAACTGACATCAGTACGATATTAATCATCTTTGCAATATCTGCTTTGATGTACTCGGGCGCACTTTGCACTACTGGGGACGCTTGTACAAAAAGTACCAGCCCAATAGCCACCCCAGCCTGTGGGAAAAGACTAAGACCTAGATAGTTGCGCACTTTCTTATCCAATCCTAAAGAAAGAGAACCTAAGTATACTCCACCGTATTTACCCAACATGCGCATTAGGATATAGATGATCCCGGCTAAAAAGATAGAGAAATCGGCAAATACATTTATTCTAAGTTCTGCGCCCGCAATGGCAAAGAAGATGGCGTATAACACAGATGTAAGAGGCTCAAATGAAAAGAGGATGCGTACATGCTTGCTGGATAGATTCACTAAAAGCATACCCAAAGTCATGTTCGCAATAAGCGGTGACAGATGCAAACTTATAGAAATGGATGTACTCAAAAAGATAAAACCCAATGCCAGAATCTTGATCTCGTTCAGATTACGCTTCTTGATTGTGGAATAATGGATGGCAAAGCCCGATATAGCACCGATTACTATAGAATACAAAATCTCACTAATGGCACGCCACAATGCGCTGGAAAGCACCAATTCCGCTTGTCCCATCAGAGACGCAGAGAAAGCAAAAGCCACCGAAAATAGGATAACCGTGCCGGCATCATCTAGCGCTACAATACCATATAGATAGTCTACGAACTTCCCTTTTGCCTTCAATTTCTCTACTATCACTACAGTTGCCGCCGGGGCAGTAGCCGCCGAGATTGCACCCAATACAAAACTGATGTGTTTTGGTAATCCAACAAAAAGGAGTGCAAAAGATACCAGTAGAAATGTAAGCATCATCTGTGCAATAGTAAGAATCAGGATATTCTTACCATATAGTTTAAGCTTATGAAATGAGAATTCACCCCCAATAATAACAGCTATGAAAGATAGAGTAAGCTCGGAGATTACATACAGCATCTCCATGTTTGCGGGTCGTATCAACCTCAGACCACTAGTGCCAATAGCTACTCCAGCCAAGATGTAACCCGTGATAGCGGGGAGTTTGATGCGCTCAGCTATCTGACCAAAGAAATACCCGACCAAGAGCATCAATGCGGCACTAAATATCACGTGATGCGCAAAATAATGTTCGATTAACTGTAATAGATTCAAGGGAATACCACTCTTTGGGAATATCTGAGCAGATATGTATTGTTACATGTGTCGGTCACTGCCGACCCGCTTCTGAAATCTATATATTGTACACATTTTTTCGGCTTTAAGTACCTGTTGAAAAACATTATAGCTCCCTTAAACAATCTATTGTGCAGAATTCTTTTGCCACTGAAGTTGTCAAGGATTATGCCAAATACCTAATTCTGATGCTTAATCATCAGTAGAATAACTCCACCAAAATACTAAGAGTGGAGATATCTTGACAAGCTCTCTGTGAGTATAAATAGCTAGGAGCTGTGAATATGTAAATTCACAGCTCAATGAAAGGAATGAGATTATTCTAAGACTAAGTCCTGCTATTCTGTTTTTTGTGGTTTTACAATTTTGCCCAAGAAAAGGATTTCGTTCGTAGGACGGTGTAAAATCATGCAAAAGAAGGGTTGATCTGCCCTAAATACGTGCAAATCTGGTTGTGGCGATTCAAGCGAAGTCTTGGCAAATCCAATCTGAGTAGCGGCAGCAGCTTCAGTTCCAGTTTCGGTTACCTCTAGAAATGTTTTGTGTACAATATCGGAGATAAATAAACGCTGCCCACTATTCTGGTTAAGAATTCCGGAGAAATCTGCACTAACTGCGTTAAAAGCATCATTTATGCCCAATTTATGGAAGTTTCCAACGAGTTTATCGTAGGTATCTTCAATGCGGAATCGGGGTATAAAAACCATAACTCGTTCTGGTCTTCCCAGTTGTTCAATCCAGCTTTGTGCAAGTTCATAATCCAGCTCGGCACTTATCTTTTCCATATCGTTGGGTATAACAAAGATCATAGATATTTCACGTTCCACATAGGGAAGCTCCACAATCTTACAATCGTCGGTTTGTGCATAAGGGAAGCTGCCTTGTTGTTTCATCATGGGAAGTATTATGTGATGATCGGGATCTTTTTGGGAACTTGTATAAAATCTCTCCTGAATTGTGTTTTCAGCAGGGAACTGTTGTAACCAATCGCTTTTGAAGTAGATGCTGTTTACCAAGATCAAGCCGTCGTTGCTATCTGCTATTTGGCGCTCGGAGACAATATTCTTTATACGATTATTGGTTTGCTTTTCCACCCATAGATTGATAAAATCGGCAGTTTTTTGGGCTTGGCTAAAATCCAAGCTAAAGAGTTCGCTATAAAAGGACTTGTGTAATACTTCAGAGTATTCTGGAACCAGTAGATCCTTGTTTCCCTCGGCATTAAATAGGGCATTGGCGATATTGAATTCGGCATTTTTACGGCTTTTTATTTCTTCTAAAACTTGAAGCGATTGATGGAATTTTGTGTGTTCTTCTTTGGGCGATTCGGTGTAGCCCATTACTTTGGCGATTTCTGTGGCAGTGTTGCCTCTAGCGCCTGTGTATGCCATTCCCATGGCGAGATTTATGCTTGTGGGCGAGATAAACAAGTTTTGTCCCTCAACATTAAGGTTTTTCCACAAATTGAAAGGGAAATCCAGATGCTTTGCCATATTTACACTAATTTCTTCACTGCTTGGCTGGGCTTCGGGGGCTTGTTCTGCCTTATTTTTACTGCATGCAAACATACTTAGCAGCACAACAAGAATTAGCATTAGCTTATGATGTCGAATCATCATTCCTCCATTAATTTCTGTTATATACTTCATAAACTTGGATTAACTCCAATATTTTCTATCTAAAGTGCGGTATTGTATTGCCTCAGAGATATGGTCGCTATTGATATTCTGTGTTCCTTCCAGATCGGCAATAGTGCGAGCCACCTTAAGAATACGGTCAAACACTCTGGCCGAATAGCCCAATTTATCGATGGCATTTTGCATAAGTGCATCACAATCTCTATCTAAGATGCAGAATTTGCGCAGCATCTTACTATTCATCTGACTGTTATTGTAGATGCCCATATCTTCAAAACGCCGATGTTGTATCTCGCGTGCTTTATTCACCCGATGTCGAATAGTAGCGGAGGTATCGCCTGTGGGTAAAGCGCTAAGATCCTTGTAAGCAACAGTAGGTACTTCCACATGAATATCTATTCTGTCCAAAAGAGGACCGGATATCCGGTTGCGATAACGCGCAATGGCTGTGCTATCGCAAGTGCATTCATGATTGGGAATATTTGCGCCAAAATAACCACAAGGGCAGGGGTTCATGCTTGCTATCAACATAAATTCTGCCGGGAACGTAAGGCTCGTGGCTGCGCGGGAAATGGTTACAATACCATCCTCTAATGGTTGTCTGAGAACTTCTAGTACAGAGCGTTTAAATTCGGGTAGTTCATCTAAAAATAGCACTCCTCGATGAGATAAGCTTACTTCCCCCGGTTTGGGGAATGCTCCGCCTCCAATCAGCGCTATATCACTGATGGTATGGTGAGGTGCCCGAAAGGCTCTAGTGGTGAGGATGCCGTTCTTGAAATCCTTCGAGAATCCTGCTACCGAGTGGATCTTTGTAGCTTCTAAGGCTTCGTCCAGTGTCAGCTCCGGCAGAATGGTGGGAACTCGTCTGGCGAGCATGGTTTTGCCACTGCCGGGAGGACCGATCATTAGCAGATTGTGTCCGCCCGCGGCGGCTACTTCCAGGGCGCGCTTAACTTGATATTGCCCTTTCACATCGTGCATATCCAAGGGGAATTCGTTAAGTACCTGGAAGATTTTCTCACGGTCTACTTTTGCTGCTGGAATGCTGGCTTTATTGCGCAGGTATTGCACAGTCTCGGAAAGTGAGGTGACGGGAATCACGCTGATATCTTCAATGATAGCGGCTTCTTCGGCATTTTCGCGAGGTACGATGAGGATGTCCACTCCGTCCCGTTTGGCGGCAATGGCGATCGGCAACACACCATCCACAGGACGCACATTGCCATCCAGAGATAGCTCGCCGATAACAGCAACCTTATTCAAACCAGGATCGGGAATACCATTGTTGTTCATCACCACAGCTAGGGCGATGGGCAGATCCAGCGCAGAAGAATCCTTACGGATATCAGCCGGCGCCAGATTGATGGTATAGCGACTACTCTGGTATGAGATGCCGCTATTGCGCAGAGCGGCAAACACGCGGTCTTTGCTCTCTTTCACTGCATTGGTAGGCATTCCTACGATGTTTACCATGTGTTGCATACTGCCTACTCTATCACATTCTACCGATACTTGCAATGCGTCAATTCCCAAGGTGGTGTATGTGAGTGCGAATCCTACCATTTGCTATTCCTTTTCGAGATCATTATTGTATTATCTCATCAGATTTGATGGGGAGTGCAGCGTCAAGCTTTTTCTTGGATACACCACTAATGGACACGATTGGCCAGGATGCTAACGATATGTTTTCAATAATGTTTTATCTATCCGATAATTGGCACTAGTTTATGTTCCATATCCCTAAAGAAGTACTATCGTAGTTTTACGTCGCTATCATCCTGCACTTGCAGGATGATCTCAAGGTGAACCTTAGCTAAGATCGGCTTAATGCGACGGGGAAGAGCTATGCATTTCGGGATTGTTTACATGATTCATTCATATTGATCGATAAGGGAAAAACGGCTTTATCTAATATTTGGCAAAGCCTGATATACCTTTTTTGCGGCATTTATCAAGAAGCCATCATCAGAAAAGCTTGCAATCAATTGAAGCGAGAGAGGAAGATTTTTACTATTTTGTCCATAGGGGAGAGAAATAGTGGGTAACCCGGCATGAGTAAAGGGCAGGCTCATCAAAGGCGAACCGGTGGATTCTAAGCCTAAAGGCGCACAAGATGTAGCGCCGGGAGTGAGGATGAGATTAGCCTTATTCTCGATTAGGGCAGCATGAATCCTATCTCGCAGAAGCTTAGGCAAGGTTTGTAGATGCTTAAGTTCATGATCTTTAATTGTAGATCCATACTCATACAAATCGCGGGAGGCTAAAGAGTAAAGGTCTTGGTATTTGGCATATAACTTGTGGTGATTGCGGGCAAACTCGGCGGCAATAAGCCGATTGTGCAAATAATTAAGCTGTTCTATATTTTCAAATAATTCAAACTCTACTATTTCATAACTGCCTTTATCTAAGTGAGTTAGAATTGTAGAAAAGTAATCCTGATATTCTTGATCTGCCTGTTTTAGGTAAGTTCCTTGCGGTACCAAAATGCGGAGTTTTAGTGTTTTGGGTTCTGGCTGGATGGTCTCTCCCAAAAGTTGGGCAATGTAGGCTACATCTTCAAGTTGGGAAGTGAAAAAGCCCACCTGATCCACACTTTGCGAAAAAGGGAAAACACCGATAGTGGATGTTTTTCCCCAAGAAGGCTTGAACCCCCAAATTCCACAGTATGCAGCAGGGCGGTTTATGGATGCAATAGTCTGAGTGCCCAGAGCCAGGGGACACAATCCTTGCGCTACAGCAGCGGCAGATCCGCTGGAAGAACCACCGGGACTGTACTTTAAGTTAACTGGATTGCGAGTGGGTCCGGGGCTGAAATAGGCAAATTCAGTAGAAACAGTTTTACCCAAAACAATGGCCCCCAATTGCTTAAGTTTAGTTACCAGATGTGCCTGAGGGGCAGTAAAAGCCTGGAAAGGGAGTTTAGAACCGGCTTGTGTGGGCAATCCATCTACACTAAAGAGATCCTTAACTCCTACGGGAATACCAAATAATGGAGGTCTTACTTGAGGATCGGGATACAGTTTTAGTAGATGCTGTGCCTCGCCAAGAACTCGTTTCCGCCTATCTGCTTCTGCCAAAAAAGAGTGAATATTAGTATCTTCTGTGGCAACACGTTCAAGCACTTCTTCCAGATATGTAACAAGAGGCAGAGCATCAGTTTTAAACAGAGAGCTAAGCTCTGTAATACTATAATTATGAGAATTTGTAATTAGATAACTCCCGTTTTCTTAAGCTCCAAGATTTCATCTTTGCTTAATGCGAGCATACCGGAATATACTTCCAGATTGTGCTCACCGATCTCAGGCACCTTATCTCGTAAGTGGCTTTCGGGGATTGAGCTCATTTTTATGGGGTTTCCGGCAATCTTGATGGAGCCTGCCAGATTGTCTTCCACTTCCACAATCATGTTTCGGGCTAAAATCTGAATATCGTTCATCACTTCTTCCACGTTGTTTATGGGAGCGCAGGGAATACCTGCAACTTCCAGTATCCTGAGCCATTCACTACTGCTTTTGGTGGCAAAGATGGGAGATAAACAGCGATTTAACTCCTCAATGTTGTCTGTTCGCAGGCGATTTGTAGTAAAGCGAGGATCTGTAAGTAAGGCATTGCTATCTATTGCTTTACAGAAAGTTTGCCACAGGTTGTCGTTGCCCACCGCTACTACGAAGAATTTATCGCTGGCAAGATATGCTTGAAATGGTGCAATAGTGGGATGCCGATTTCCCAAGGGCTGGGGTGCGCAACCTTCAGCTTGATAGCGTACCAGTGCATTCTCCAAAATTGCCACCTGACTGTCTAGCATCGATACGTCGATTTTCTGTCCCATCCCAGTTGAGGTACGATGGTAAAGTGCGGCATTGATGCCAATTGCAGTAAACAGCGAAGCGGTAATATCCCCTAGTGACATGCCCACACGAGTGGGATCGCAATTAGGATGCCCACCCTGGCTGGTTTCAGGATCCCCTTTAGTAGAAGAAAACTCTGGCATATACATACCGCGAGCATTAATTGGTCCGCCTTTGAAGGTGCCGTCTTCGGTCATAATCCCATCCACAACAAAATCCTTTAGAGGCAAGATAAATGTTGAATCTGTATGGCATTTAACGGCTTCATCTTCTAAGTAAAGTTCATCAATGGGATAGTAAAATACCCTGTGTACCAATTGCAGAATTTGTTCTTTGGCATCTAAGGCAGCTTTTTTTACGGCGTTTCCGCTACTCCAGGTAATGTGAGAAGCTACAGTTTGCCATTCATAGGGATTGCGGTCGGTATCGGGAGTTTCCACTCTAATCCGGCTTGGGGGCACAGAAAGTATCTCAGCAGCTATTTGAGCCATAACAGTTTGATAACCTTGTCCAATATCCATTCCGGAGATGATAAGATTGATGCTGGCATCTTCGTTGAACTTCAAAAAGGCAGATGATGAAGCGTTTGGAGGCATAGCAGGTGCCTTCCAAAACAAAGAAAACCCTCTGCCCAATACTTTGGTGGGGTCTTTGGATACTAAAGGTTCTCCCCATTTGATAGCATCGGCTACCTTGTCTATAGCTTCGTGTAAGCCATTTGGGTTCATTTTTGCGCCATAAGCGGTAAGATCACCGGCTTTAATGGCATTTTTACGACGGAATTCCACTTCGTCTATTCCCAGTTGTTTTGCGGCACGTGTGATATGCGATTCCAGTCCGAATAGCATTTCAGAATAGCCAAAGCCACGATACGCACCTCCGGGAGGGAGGTTTGTATATACGCAAACAGAATCTATCGATACATTTTCGATATTATAAGGTCCTATTGCAGATAAGCCTATGGCATTTACTACGTTAGCGCCGTATTCCACATAGGCTCCCGCATCCCAATAGAGTTTGTGGTCTAAGGCTACAATTTTGCCCTGCTTGGTAATTCCCATCTTGATCTTGGCTACAACACCCAAACGCTGATAGGTGTTAATGAATTCCTCTTCTCGACTGTAACGTAGTTTTACGGCATATCCTTTTAACTTGGTGGCCAATACAGCGGGGATAATTTCCATTGTGACGCCGGCTTTGCCGCCGAAACCGCCACCAACATGAGGTGCAATTACCCTTACATCTTTGTGCGATTTGCCCAAAGCTTCGGCAAAGAGATGGCGCTGAATATGGGGGGATTGAGATGAGCTCCACACAGTTAGGCGTCCCGAATAATCCAGTTTGCCAATTGCCACATGGGTTTCAAGGGCACAATGAGCGTACCTGGGTACTGTATATGTATCTTCCAGAATAAGTTCGGCTTGCTCAAATCCTTTGTCCGGATTACCTTTTCGGGTTTTACGCCAGTGGGCTACATTGGTACCTTCTTTGGGGAAAAACCAGGGAACATGAGGATACTCACCCAAATCCGGATGCAATATTACCGCATCACTTTTGAGGGCTTCCATCTGATCCAACACGGCCGGCAAAGGTTCATACTCCACCTTAACCAAGGCTGCACCCCTTTTCGCTGCTTGCGGGCTACGGGCTACAACTGCCGCTATCTGCTCTCCCACAAAGCGAACTTTATCTTGAGCAAAAACAAAGCGATCCTTCATGTATAAGCCAAATTTGTACGGAAAGTCCTTTCCCGTGAATACTTTATACACTCCGGGAATCTTTTCGGCAGCGCTGGTATCGATGCTCTTGATGATGGCATGGGCATGAGTGCTGGAAACCAATTCGGCATACAAGAGGTTAGCGCCAAAATCGATGTCATCGCCATATATGGCAGCCCCACTTATCTTTTCTAGGGCATCAATGCGGGTTACGGATTTTCCAATATACTTGTATTCCTTCATTTCTCCCCCTTACTAACTGCCATAATAGCGTCAAATATTGAGGTATAGCCTGTGCAGCGACAAAGATGACCTGCTATGCACTCTTTTATTTCTGCCAGATTGGGATGCGGGTTTTTCTCTAAAAGCTCTGTAACCGCCAGGATAATTCCCGGAGCGCAATATCCACATTGGAAAGAATTATACTCTATAAAAGCATTTTGTAAGGTACTAAGTTTCTCTTGAGAGATTCCCTCCACAGTTATGATATCACGCTTATCAGCCTCTACTGCCAAAATGAGGCAGCTACGAACCGCTTTGCCATCCAAAAGCACAGTGCAAGCCCCACAATCGCCTCGCTCACATCCACATTTGGGACTTTTTACACCAAGCTTATCTCTAAGAACGTCCAGCAGTATCTCATTGGGTTCCACCATCAAATGTCTGAGCTCGAAATTCAGATTAAAACAGATTTCCTTCATGCGAAACCTCCTAAGATTGCTTTAGGTTCTACCTTGTTGCCCTTAAACCTTTCAATTGCGGCATGTAAGCCTCTTTTAACCATAACTTTGCTGATATGAAGGCGATACTCCTTACTGGAACGAATGTCTGTTATGGGGCATATTTCAGAATCTATTAGGGCAATAACTTCATCAATTATATGAGCGCTCAGCTCTTTTCCATTGAGGGCGGTTTCAATCCTTCTGGCACGTTTGGGAACGGGTGCCAAAGCGCAATGCGCAATGCGATACTGATTATTTTCGCTTAAGAATATGCCCCATCCGGCTTGAGCAAGATCCTCGCCATTGTAGCGCCCCAGTTTAACGTAGATACCGGAAGACTTTTGTGCAGGAATGGGTAAACGGATATGAGTTAGTATCTCATCTGGTTGTAAGGCAGTTTTGCGTGGTGCCAGAAACCATTCTTCTATCGGAATTTCCCTAGTTTCAGTGGCGGAAGCGCAATGCAGAATAGCATTGTAACACAATAGCGCTGGCGCAGAATCTAAGGAAGGAACTGCCGTGCAGATATTTCCGGCAAGAGTAGCTCGATTGCGGATGCCGGTGGAAGCCACCGTTGCCGCTGCATCGTGAAGAATGATAAAGTGTTGCTTGATAAGCGGATCTTCCAGCAATTGGGTAAAGGTAACTCCTGCTCCAATCTGAATAAAACCTGCTTCTTGACAAATGTTATTTAACTGCTTAATGTCTTTAATGTCTATCAGTAATTGCGGAGCAGACATACCTTCTTTGATGTTTACAATTAGATCGGTCCCTCCCGCTAAGATCTTAGCTGTTTCTCGGTGAGTTTTTAACAGCTCCAATGCCTCAGTAATAGACTGTGGGCGGGCATAACTGAAGTTGTGGGCTAAAGCCATATATCCTCCTTCAAGGCGGGTAATTATGGTTCAAATGCGATTATCCTGCACATGGAGGATTCCATTTCTATGCCGCGCAGGGGAAAGAGTCCAATCCATAAGCGTTTGTTGGATAGCTGAGCAATGTCGCCACCCAAATTTTCGGCATGCACTAATTTCTTGGGGAAAAGCTTAAGATGCATTACTTGATAGTATTCTTCTGGAGGATACATTTCGTCCCAAGTTTTGCCATACTTCTGTTTTAGTTTGGTTTCGGCCGCAATGAAGTCCTTGGGGTGCCAATCGCGGATGATGGTATTCATGGGATGATCGGCTGAACCGCAATCGACTCCAATCCACTTGATGCCCATTTCCAACGCCCATTTGTGGAAACTGGGATCTGGCCCCGGATGTTTTACAAAATATCTTAGCTCGTCAGATTCCGGTTGATCCCAAGCGTATTTATGGTATCCGGTATTGATAATAAGAATATCGCCTTTTTTAATCTCGGCTTTTTGCATCAGTAATTCTGGGCTATACAGATCGTAATCTCCCACAGAATCTGAAATATCTACAACCACTCCAGGCCCCACCCATTCATCCATAGGCACATCGCCAATGCTTCTACCGCTGGCGTGGAAATGGATTTCGCCGTCTATATGGGTTCCTACATGATTGCTGGTGGTAATAATTTGTCCATTTGCCCCTTGTCCCATATGCGCTCCGGCTATACGCTTAAAATATTGAATTCCCAACGGCATATAGCTAGGCCAGGGTGGGGTATGAATGCTTAATCTCTGTGTTAGATCGTACATTTTGAGAGACTTCATGAAGTCAAAAAAGTTATTAGTATCCATGTGATTCTCCTTTTATCGCTTTATAGTTTTGCCAAAGCCTCATAAGCACGCATAAATGGCTCCATAGGAGCATTTACCACTCCGGCTCCTACTTGACCCACTCCGGGTTCTTTGTGTGCCACGCCAGTATCTATTATGGGGCTAAGATTATTCTCAATTACCCTTATTATATCGATGCCAAGCGGAGTGCCCCTAAAATCTAGGGCAGGAATCTGGTAATTTGCACTCTCACCATAGCAAATCTCATACATCGATAATGTATAATGTAATGCATCCGGAGCATTTCCACCAACAAATTGTACAATTGCCGGCGCAGCCGCGATGGCAAAACCACCCCAACCGGCGGTCTCAGTGATGGCACTATCGCCAATATCCGGATTCGCATCTGCCTTACTGTATCCCGGAAAATAGAGTGCATCCGGCACTAATGCGGGACCGGTAAACCATTGATTGTTAGTGCCACTCAGTTGGATGCCAAAATCTGTACCATTTCTACACATAACCACTGCCAGCGAAGAATGTTTTATATTGCGGGCAGCATCCAGAATTGCTTTTCCTGCTGGCATAGAAAGATTGAGGAAGAAATGATCGTTGCCATTTATAAACTTGAGCACGGCAGTTGTTTCCTCAACATTTCTCATGGTTTTTAGTAGGGCGGGAGCTAATTGTCTAATTAACAACGAAGTTCCGGCACGATTGCGGTTATGAACCTCATCGCCCATATGCAGTGCTTGAGCAATTAGGCTTTGCAAATCTATTTTGCCTAGCTCTTCAATGGCTCGTTTCATAACCGGGTACAATACTTCATCCATCCATTTTAACCGCTTGATAACTTCCTCATTATAGGCTCCATAGCGCAATACTTTGCCCAAGCCTTCATTTTGAGTGGCATAGCTACAATTACCGTAGCGTTCATTTTGGATTTCGAAAACCGGCATTTTGGGGCTAATGATGCCAGCCATAGGACCAACGGCATTATGTTCGTGGCAGGGAGCATATTCGATCTCGCCACTGGCGGCAAGCAGTTCTGCTTCTTGGGGATTATCTGCCCGCCCTTCGTAGATGAGTGCTCCAATTATTGCTCCACGCATTGGTCCGCACATTCTTTCCCAAGTGATGGGCGGACCTGCATGCAAAATTAAGTTTTGATGCATACCGGGTATTTTATCGATGGCAAGCCCCATTCCCACAAGCATTGGCTTGCCATTTTGAATTATCTCAAGTGCTTTTTGATTTGCGGTTTCTATTACTTTTCTGCGGGCAGAGATGCCCTCTTTGAGTTCAACGGCAATATTCAATGGTGGTTTCCACTCTACGTCTATTGCCTCATGTCCAGCTTCAACAATGTTTTCGGCAAAGTTTTCCAAGCCGATGTTTATAACCTTTAGTTTGCCTTTTGTAATGGCGATTTTACTCATCCTTTCCTCCTGTGCTTTACTAGGGTGCGGATTGCATAATCTGCCGCTGCCAGATGTGAGCTGAAAACCTTAGCTCCCGCATCACGCAATTTTTCGGCAACTGTATCTGCATTCTGAGGATCTTTGCTGGTTCCCAAAACGTGGCAGATAATCGGAATATCGGCGCTAATGCCTGATATCACTGGGATGATCTCGGCGGCAGGATCTGGATGTGCGCCATAGCCCAACACGATATCCAGAATAATGATGCCAATATCGCTACGCTTTGCCATGTGCTCAAGCATCTTCATCCTTAAGTTGTAGTCTATCATCGGATGAGGGCGACCCACGGTAAATTCGTCCGATCCAAGATCAATAATGCAATCTGCCGTTTCGTTCCACACATCTTTTGCCAAAAATTCCGAGCTTACTGGCGTGTTACTTAGGGGGTATTCATCAAAATAGCGATGATAAAGCTCTTGTGCCTCGTAGCACAGCGTCCCGCCGCTATACAAGCCGGCAAGATACTTTCTGCTTGGTGCTAGGTTTGGGAGAATCTGTTCGTTTTGCATATTTTCCGCTTGCTGACCGGTTTTGTCTTTTCTAAGTATTGCACAAGCTTTTGCTGCACTTTCTGCCAAAGATACAAAGTAATACAGATTGGGCAGATTGGGTAGTTCCACAGGTTTTAGAAAGCTAACCACCACAGGTTTTTGGGTTGAGGATATCTGTTGCCAAAGCTTGTTACGAACTTCTGGATCGGGAGTTTTAGCAATTATAATAATAACTTCGGTTGCCGGATCGTGAATAAGATAATCCAAACAGGCGGAGAGCATTATACCACCTATTTCTTTTTTACCATCTCTGCCCCCTGTGCCAAATGCTTGCGAAACTCCTAGCCCACGATTGGCTATTGCCACGCTCACTTCCTGCAATCCGGTGCCGGCAGCGGAGACGATGCCAATTTTGCCTTGAGGAATCTTATTGGCAAAGGCTAAGGGACATCCGTTCACTATAGCGGTTCCGCAATCGGGACCCATTAGCAGTAAGCCCTTAGCAGCAGCTTTTTGCTTAAGCCTCAATTCATCTTCGAGGCTCACGTTATCCGAAAATATCATTACATGCAATCCAGCATCGAGTGCTTGCTCTGCCTCTGCAGTTGCATATTTACCCGCAACCGAGATTAGGCAAAGATTTGCCCCGGGCAGGTTTTTCACAGCAGCTTGGAGGTTTCGGATCTTGAGTGCTGAAGCCTCTTGATTGCGAGATGGCGCATTAATCAGTTGCTCGGCTTTGCTGATAGCCGCTTCTCCTAGTTCATCGGTTTTTGACTTAACCACTATCACAATATCCGTTTCGGCGGCAGCTTTGATCTCATCTACCAGCATATCGGTTGCTGCCAATATTTCCCGATTCTCAGGGTTCGCCAAAATCGCTACTGCATCTTCAACTCCGTCTTGCTGGCGTAATTCTTTGGATATTAGCATTAGTTTTACAGAGTCCAAATATTTTCCTGCCACAATTTGGGTTTTTATAATCATATCATCTCCCAAGCGGCAAAGAAGCCGCTTAATGTATCGTATCCGCTGCTTGCACCTAAAGCAGATATTTGCTGCATAAATGGCAGCGGGTCTTTTGTGTTAGATTCCAGTGATTCAAAAAAATCTAGCCAATCTCTATTGGGTAAAAGTTGAGCAGCTTGAATTAAAAAGGTATTGCTCAGATAGTTTTCAGAAAGCGATTCATACAATAGCACAGCCAATATTTCTGACAAGTCTTTTTTTCCCATTTTCTGCCTATAAGCCAGCCCCAGAATATAGCCTGCTAAAAAGTCATCACCACCCGGAGTTAGACCGTATCCTTTGCCTTTAAAGCACTTAATCCCTTCGGAATAGTTTTCTTCACTAAATAGTTTTTGCCCTTGTTTATAGCTTTTTGCCAAAGCAAGCTCAAATCCTTTAAGGTTGCCTTCTTCTGCCCTCAGCAATGCCCCCACTCCAAATGGTGGTACCTTGTCCAAATAGTGCATAAAGCACTTTTTAATACGTATCCGCCGCATTTGCGCATCCAAAACCGGCTGTAAGCAGTTAATCTGGTAAATATCGGCAGTCGATGTGTTACATACTTGCCCAGCTATCTGCAGGATGCCATGTTGCAAACTGAAACTGTCCAAAGCAGATACATCACTTTCTGAAAGAACTATTCTAAATGGTCCTGCACATACATGCCGGCTGCAGATGGTTATTACCTGATTCTTGTAGATAAAATTGACTGCTTTGGTATGGCTGCTAAATACTTTGCCATAGTTTCCTGCAGGGATCATGGCACCAATGCTTATTGCCTGTAGCGTATTTGGCATTATGCTACCTCAATTTGAGAAGATAGAGAATTCATCTGCGTTGCGGTGATGTTCCCTTTCCAATCGTTAAACAATGCTCACAAGAGTTGATGTGCTGGATTCTAAATGCTATTTGCCAATAAGTTTTCATGCAAATTATCTTGAAAACCACGTCAAATACTGTCAAGCTGATTCTTGCCAAGCCGTTGCAGGCTCTATATGCCAAATTCCGATTAATAGTAATACAAACTTTTATATATATTGCAATCTGCAATACCTAGAATTTTGTGATTGCCACTTAATAAAGCTTGAATTTGTTACCGATCTGCTATGCGCAGCTTAAGGATGAATTGCGTTCCCTTATTCAACTCGCTATGGATTTCGTATTCCACCTTTAGTAGCTTAAGATAGCTTAAACACAGGTGTAAACCCATGCCCACTCCGTTATCGCTTATGTTTAGGTAGGCATAGTTCTTCACTTTTGTGCAGAAAATCTTAATTTTACCCCCGTAAGCGGTGAATTTGATGGCATTGCTCAGTATATTGCGCAACACAATTTTCATGATATTGGGTTCGGTATAAATTGAGTAATCTGCAATCGAGCAACAGTGTTCTACATCTATGTTTTTTTGTTTGATGTGACCATGATGAAATTTTAATACCGGATCCAGCAAATAGCAAAGCGGTACTGCCTTCATCAAGCGATCAACTTCTTTGCTGAAGTTGCGGGATTCTATCCAGATCATCATTTCACTAAGCAAATCCGTAACTGAATCCAAATTATCAATTACGTTTCCAATCAGATCAGAAGCCGCCTCGCTACCGATTTTGCCTTCTTGGATCATGCGTAATGCAGCAGCGCTATTTGCCGCAGGACCTCTAACATCGTGAGAAATAATCGAAATCAATCTGTTTAACATTCCGAGTGATGCGTGCAAATCGCGATTGCTCTTTTCTAATTGTTTCGATTGTCGAATTATCAGGTTGTTCGATTCTTCCAATTCCGCATTTTTCTTTTGCAAAATCTCATTATTCTGTTCGATTTTTCGGCTTAGATAATCTGCTTCCTGCTTGGAAATCATCTTATCGGAAAGCTCTTGATACTGTTCTTCGTATATACTGCCAAGATCTAATAAGCGCTTATTGGCGCCGGCGTAATCTCCAATCTGGCTATAGTATTCATTCCATAGTTTATACAGATTTACTTTATGCTGTTGTATGTCGCTCTCATGGCACAATTTTTCTGCTTCAGTTAGATAATCCAAGCATTTCTCTGGCTGATTTTGTTCCAGATACATTGTGCAAAGCGAAAGCAAAGTACTTGTATAGCAAACCGTATCATTTTGGGAATCAATATGTTCCAGCGCAGATTGCAATAATTCTTTGGCTTCATCATAGCGTTTCATTTTATTGCAGATGGAGCCCAAAGCACTCAGTGAATCTGCCAATTGAGATTCTCCATAATAAGATTTGGTGATTTCCAGTGCCTTAGTGGCGTGTTCGTAAGCTTTATCATATTCTTTTATCTCGCTGTATGTGCGAGCCATATTGCCGTGTATGTAGCTCTGATACGGTATGTTTTGAGATTGCTCGGCAATATCCAAGGCTTTTTTGTAGGCGTTGATTGCCTTTGCATTGCTTTTTAGAGGACCATAGGCGTTCCCAAGATTAATCCAAGCAGAAATGCGTAAATCCGGATCGTCGTTTTCTTGCTGATCTAAGGCTTCAATAAGCTCAAACCCCAAATCCACCGCACGCGTAAATTGCTTGGTGTAGCTGTATGCCACCGTTAGATTATTCACTATGGGTATCCACATCTCATCGCTAGAATCAAATTCGCTTAACATGTCCTCCCAAGTGTAAATGGCTTTTAGATGATCTCCCCGCATAGAATATACTATGGCTATCAAAGATTGGATGTGGCGTACCTGCTGGGGCAAATTGCTTTCTTCGGCGCATTTCTGAGCCTCTTGTAAAACCTTGTATGCCGAAGTCGGATTTCTATCGTTTACATGATAACGCGCTACACTTACCAAAATACTGATTTTGTTATCCGGATTTTCGCTATAATCCGTTTCGGCAAGATGCTGTTGCGCTTCACGTAGAATCTCTAAAGCGCGCACACGCTCTACCCGATTGACTTGCTCCAGCGAATCGAGAATTCTTTGATGTGCTTCAGATGAGAAGTTTTTCTTCATGTCTCAACCTTTTATGACAGAATAAATATTGATAAATATCCGTCAACTTATATTTTGCTGTTATAAGCACAGAACACTTTGCAAAGGTAAAAAACTGGGGATGAAAATCGCTATCGTAGTAGCGCCTTTGCTCTATCCACACATTTCCTAATATCCCATAGCGTTTTGTAACATATCTCGCAACAGAGCTTGTAACGGAACTATCCGAAGCTCCGAATGTTTTTGTAGCTTGAGTGCATACTCGCTGCTACTTTCGGCGTTACAGAATGCTGATAAGAAAGATTTATTGTTCTCATAACAGGTACTACCGATCCCTGACATATTATCTATAGATTAAGCAAGGTTCCTCCCGTGATAATGCTGTAAATGCGGGATAATAGCGCTCTAAAGCTTAGCTAAGCATTACGGGAAACAATAAGCGTGAATGCTTGTTTTACATGGAGTTGAATATTGGAAACGATACTTGAGACCGTTGCACGTCCATCTATAGCAGATTGTTGTTGACTCATTTCCACACATATTACAAGCAGCTTGGTGGAGAGGAGTTCTGTATATAAAATGTATGATGTAAAGCCAAGTATCTGCGGCAATTCTCAAAAAGGATTGACACAATTCCTATACTTCTGAACATTACACAAAACCCCAAAGGAGATATTAAGATGCGCAAACAGAAATAAATCAGTAGCGGCTCTTGCATTGATTTATGCATCTGATATCTCAATCTACGGGCTGTTGCTGCTAATCCCCTTTCCTAAAACCGAACCAAGGAGAATTATATGCAGTTCATACAGCTAAAAGACATCCACTATCGCTATCCTGATCAATACGCACCTATTTTATGCGGCATAGATCTGGTGATTGCCGAAGGCGAAAAGATTGCCCTGATTGGCACAAACGGCAGCGGCAAGACCACACTGGTGCGCATCATCTTGCAGGAATTGGAGCCAACAAAAGGGACGATAAACTACCCCAGCAGACTTCCCAGCATTGCCTTTTTACCTCAAGATGTAAAAATTAGCTCTGGGCTTTGTTTGCGGGATTTTTTGCTAAATGTTGAGCCATCAAAGTACCGTATTATCAAAGGAATTGAAAGACTTTCTGCCATTACAAACTTAAATGCCGAACAGGGGATTGAGTTGGCATCTTTATGGCACGACTTTCAGGTGATGAATGTAGCGGATTGGCAGAGTGAAGTAGATTCCATGTTGCCCCGCATGGATTTGCAAGGCTTGGCAGAACGTGAGTGCGACACCCTTTCCGGAGGAGAATCCACTCGCTTGCAATTGGCGGCTCTGCTTTTGGAAAAGCCGGATATCCTGATTTTGGACGAACCTACAAACCATCTGGATCTGCAACACATCATGTGGCTGGAAAACTGGCTCAATTCATACAGTGGTGCGGTACTGTATGTATCTCACGATAAGATGTTTATCGATAATAGTGCCACCAAGATAGCGGAGTTGAAAGCCGGTAGGTTGGAGATCCGTATGGGTAATTATTCCAGCTTTAGCCGCGACAAAACAGAGATGATGAATCATCAACAGATCCAATATCAAGAGCGCAAGAGGCAGATCAGAAACCTGCAACAAGCCGTTGAAAAACGCCGCAACTGGGCGCAAAGCTTTCAGCCCGAGACCCGCTCTGAGGGTAGAGCTGCGGTGTATGAATCCGTTTTTAATGCAGCCAGAACTCAGATGCAGCAAGCTCGCAATATCGAACGACGCATACGCATGCTGAACGAACGCTATCCAGTCCAACGCCCGATGTTCGATAAAGAGCGCAAATTGGATTTTGCACAGGTGCATCCATCCAACAAGGAACTTATCAACATCAGTGCGATGGGCTTTGTCTATCAAGCTTTATGGATTTTCAGAGATTTCTATTTTAACTTGGGCGGAACCGAAAAAGTATGGCTCTCTGGAGCCAATGGTTGCGGGAAAACAACCCTGATGAAGATAATAAATGGGGAATTGATTCCCCAAGAAGGCGAAATTTCCTATGCACCTCGCCTAAAAATAGCCTATTATCGACAAGACCTCAACTTGCTCGACCCTCAAAACAAGGTATTGGATTACCTTTTGAGTGGCGGAACGGAAGAAATACACATCCACAATATGATGGGCTGCATCGGGTTGAAAGATAGCTTGGCAAATGAAGTAATTAGTAGCCTCTCATGGGGCGAAAAAGCTAAAGTACAGATTCTTGGAATCCTACTGGGAGATTTTAATGTATTGCTTTTGGACGAACCCACAAATCATCTGGATATGCGAAGTCGGGAGATGTTGGCGCAAGCGCTGGCAGAGTATCGTGGAGCCGTGATCTTTGTTTCTCACGATCGCGCGTTTATCCAACAGATCGCTACGCGGGAATTTGCAATTGAGAAATGAAGATTGCTACGAAATTGAATGAGAGAGATTTTGGTGGAAAAGCAGAGTACCGAAGCTCCGATTTAAAGGGGGCAAGTATCGGAGTGTCACTGTGGGTTCCGGTGCTTGTGCGAAGTGCAGAGAACAAAATGTAAAAGGGCGGAATAAAATCCGCCCACACAATTTATTTCACGTGGAAGTTATCCAAAAACTGCTGTAAGATGGCAGCTCGGCTTGGGTGGCGTAGCTTTTTGAGCGCTTTATCCTCGATTTGGCGGATGCGTTCACGAGTTACCTGAAAGATGTTGCCCACTTCTTCAAGTGTACGGTGATAACCGTCATCTATACCAAAGCGGAGTCGGATCACACGTTCTTCGCGTGTGGTAAGGGTTCTTAATACTTCATCCACTTGTTTTTTGAGCAGACTCCGTTCAGCTAAGCGTTCCGGAGAAATGATGGTTCTATCTTCGATGAAGTCTCCCAATATGCTATCTTCGCTATCGTGACCAATGGGTTTATCTAGCGAGACCGGTTCTTTGCTGATGGAAAGGATGTTTTTTACCTTTTCTACTGGCATATCCAGAACTTCGGAGATTTCATCCGGATAGGGGTCACGTCCGAGTTTTTGCATCAGACGTCTGCTGGTACGGTTGATTTTGTTAATAGATTCTATCATATGCACCGGGATGCGAATGGTACGCGCTTGATCGGCGATGGCGCGAGTTATGGCTTGACGGATCCACCAGGTAGCGTAAGTGCTGAATTTGAACCCTTTGCGATAGTCGTATTTCTCCACGGCGCGCATAAGTCCGGTATTGCCTTCCTGAATGAGATCCAAGAATTCCAAGCCACGGTTGTTATAGCGTTTGGCGATGCTAATTACAAGGCGTACGTTTGCCTCGATCATTTCGTTTTGAGCCTTTTCTTTATTGCGTTCGGCGCGGTCGATTTCACGCAGGAGGAAAACCAGTTCGGTTCCGGTCATTTTTGTTTCCAGTTCTACTCGGCGTATTTTACGACGGGCGTTTTTGATCTTGCGCAGAGTTTCCACAAAAATATTGGGGTCCATATTGGTTTCGCTTTTTACTTCCTCAAAGTCATCATCGCTTTTCTTGGCGCGTCTACCATAGGTGCAAATCTCGTCTATAGTATAGCGTTTGATCTTAGTAAGTTCATTGATGGAATTGTAGCTTTCTTCTATTCGTTCAACCAGGCTGCGGATGCGGTAAACCATACGTTTGATAAGCTTGTCGTTGTAGGAAAGGCTCATGAAGGTTTCCACCACCTGGTCGCGCAGTTTATCTATTTCTTCCTGTCGGCTGGCTGTTCCGGTATCGTCAAAATCGCAGTTATCGAGGATACTGCCAATTTTATCCAAAGTATTTTCGTTTTCTTTGAGGATATCCTTGAAGCGATCGATAATCTTAACATCCTGATTTTTATCTATCCATGTGCCGATATCCACTTTAAAGATTTGATCTAGCCTAACTCTGCGTTCGCGGTATCGATGAAGGAAATTATACATTTCACGCAGAGTAGAGCCTGCCTGGAACACGTTTTGATTAATCATTTTTTGGTATGTTTCGATCTTTTTAGCCACTCGCACTTCGCCATCTCGATCCAGAAGGGGAACTCTTCCCATTTCTCGTAGATACATACGCACAGGATCGTCATAGAAGCGCTTGGTTTTGAACTTCTTGGGAGCAGTAGGTTTACGGATGGCAGCTCCACCTTTAGTGACACGCTTTTCGGTTTCGTCGATGATTTCTATGCCATCTTGTGAAAGGTCGAAAATGATGTCATCCACCTTATCTAAAAAGAAGGGGCTATTTGGCAGGATGTCGTTGATTTGTTTGAAGGTGATATAGCCGGAATCCTTTCCGAGATCCACCAACTTTTTCAAACATTCGTTATAAGTAATCATCAATGCTCCTTGGCAAAAAGTTCTCTAAAAGAGGACCTTGTTAACTACCCGCTTAGTCAATTTCCGATATTGGCGGGATAGTGCTTCCTTTTGTTTGAGAAGTTCATAATTATTAGAATCCTGGTTGATAGCCTTGTCTAAGGCCTCCAGATCCCGCTTCAGCTTGCGAAGCTTCAAGTCTCGCATAAGATCTTGGAGATTCGCTTGTTGTACGTCCTCAAACATAAGCTCAGCCATGCTGTTTTTGATTTCATCGTTCTCAATATCGTCTAAAAGCGCTGCCGGGTTCCATATGTGTGTATTGGCCATCTTAGCTGTAAGCAATACATATACTTGCCGGTAGAGCCTACTATTAAAATAATCGGGGCTTATCTCGCTGGCAAGAAGATTGTAGCTTTTCTCATCTTTTAAAGCTAAGCAGAGCAACAATCTTTCCTGCTCAATATCTTGGTTATAGCCTCTGGGAGAAGTGATTAGTTCGTTCTCAACAGTGCTTTGTCTGCCTCTTTTTAAGCCAGATAATAATGCTTCGGAACTAATGCCAAAACTTTCTGAGATATCGGCAATCAAGAGCTCTTTTAAAATGGGATCGTCTAATAGCCGCAAGCTTTCCAGTAGCATATCAATGCGCTCTTTTATCGGTTCTTCTATGTTTTCGTTTGTTGCCATAAACGATATTAAGGCTGGAGCTTCAGCAATGAGTTTGTGCAAATCTTGTGCGCCATATCTTAATAAATACGAATCCGGATCCTCAGTTTTTGGCAAGTTTACAATCTTGACCTGCATGCCATGCGATAAACACAGTAACCCTCCTCGGATGGCGGCTTTTAATCCAGCGCTATCACCATCGTAGAGTAGCACCGTGTTGCGCGAGAAACGGTTTAGCAGCAATACTTGATCTTTAGTAAGGGCTGTACCCAAACTGGCAACAGAGTTTACAAAGCCATTTTCATACAAACGCAAAAAGTCAAAATACCCTTCGCATACCAAAGAAAAATCCATCTTACTGATATTGTATTTGGTTTTATATAGCCCGTAAAGCTCTTTCCCTTTGGTATAAAGCTCTGTTCCGGAAGAATTGATATATTTACCAATGTTATCTTTGGGCTCCAAAATCCTTCCGCCAAAGGCGATAACATCTCCAGTATTATTGTGAATGGGAAACATCAAGCGATTGCGGAAAAAATCATTCAAAGCTCCGCTATATTCCGTAAACAGTCCGCTTAACTTTAGCAGATCGACTCCATATCCTTCTTTAAGCAGATGGTTGAGCAGGCTTCTCTGAGAATCCAAGGCAAAGCCTAATTGCAGTTCCCTTGCTATTTCTGGCGAGAAATTTCTTTCTGATAGATATTCTAAAGCATTATCGGCATGTTTAAACAGACATTGGCTAAAGAATTCACCTGCGCTTTGATATACCTGTATAAGTTGTTGACGCTTGGTGGAAACAACTTTACTGCGCTCATGTTCGGGAACCGAAATTCCTACTCTTAACGCCAGCTTTTTGACCGCTTCAATAAAGCTAAGCTTTTCGTATTCTTGAACAAAAGTAAACACATTGCCGGCTTTGCCACAGGCAAAACACTTAAAAATCTGCTTGGGCTGGCTAACATAAAGAGAAGGACGTGTGTCGTTGTGAAATGGGCAAACACCACGCCAATTAGAGCCTACGTGCTTTAACGGCACATAAGTTTGGATTACATCTACAATGTCGTTTGCTTGCCTAATCTGGTCGATCAGATTACTATCCAACTCTATTCCTTTATATCTTAATTACCGTTACTCCGCTTCCACCTTCAAAGAGGGGGGGAGATTCCATGCTTTTTACTATTTTCTTGCGGGAAAGATACTCTCGAACTTTGGTTCTCAGAGCACCGGTTCCTTTGCCGTGTACGATGCGTAAAGTACTAAAACCGCTAAGAGCGGCATTATCTATAAATTCGTCGATAAGAGGCATGGCTTCATCAAAAGTTAGCCCCAAAAGTTTGAGCTCGGTTTGAACTTTGGCGGTTACTTTGCTGGAAGTGATGGGAATCATAGGTTCGCTTGCAGCATGCGCGCTACGATACAAATTATCCAGATCGGTTTTAAAGCTAATTCCGTTCATATCAACTGTTGCCCGAGTTCCATCTATTGCCAGGATGATAGCGTCAGCTTCAAAATCTGCTAGCCAAACCTTGTCACCAACTTGCGGGTTTTCCGGTTTTATCAGGTCTTCGCTATTGCTTGAGATCAGTTCGCGGTTCAGTTTTTCGTTCTGTTTGGATATATCTTGCAATTTTCTTTCCGAAACTTTACGGCGTTCTTGCTTTTCCAAGCCTTTGAGTTCGCTTAATTCGCGATGGTATAATTTTTGAAAGCCGATCAATTCGCTTTGCAGCTCTTTAATATGCTTCTGGCGCCTGGCTTTGAGTTCTGTTTGCCAGGCTTTTTCTCTATCTTCCAATTCGCCGAGGCGGCTTTCCAAGTTTCGAGTTTTTAGCTGATATTGATATATGGATTGTCCCAGTTCCTTTTTTTGGTCTTGAAGGCGTTTGATTAGATTGCTAAATTCCATGTTCTGACTGCCGGCTAAATGTTTTGCTCGTTTTATTAGCCCAGAATCTATACCCAAAGATGCCGCAACTTCGATGGCAAAACTATCTCCGGGAATGCCAATGCTAAAATGGTAAGTAGGCACCAAAGAGCGCATATCAAACTGCATCGAAGCGTTAACACAATTAGGATGAGATTCGGCAAAAACCTTTAGAGCAGTGTAGTGTGTGGTTACAATGCCTTTTATTTCAAGCTCAGTAAGTTTTTCGAGAATAGCTTGCGCTAGAGCAGAGCCTTGAAGAGGATCTGTGGCGGCTCCAATTTCATCGATAAGGATAAGACTGCTTGGCTTAGCTCGTTGCAGCATCCTTGCAATTTTTTCCAAATGAGAACTGAATGTAGATAAGGCGTTTTCGATGGATTGGTCATCTCCGATATCTGCCAAAACCTCGCCAAAACAGCCAATTCTACTTAGTTCATCTACCGGTACGGGAAAGCCTGCCATTGCCATCAGCGTGATAAGCCCCACTGCCTTCATCAGCACAGTTTTCCCACCCGTATTGGGTCCACTTAAAATCATAATATTGTAGTCTGAACCCAAGCTAAGATTAAATGGAATAACTCTATTATAACCCTGTTTTCCTTCTTCCGATATTTTTTTAAGTATCAGCAAGGGATGCCGGGCTGTGTTTAGCTCCAGTATAGGCTCTTCACACATTACTGGGACTTTTGCTTTTAGGCTAGTGCAAAGACGAGCTGCCGCATAAAGAAAATCCAGTTTTGCCAGTATTTTTTGATTGTTCAGCAGCTCAGTTTTGTGCTCTTTTATTTCTTGGGAAAAGGCAGTTAAGATTCTGTGAATTTCACGCTTTTCTTCATCTTTGAGTAAATGTAATTCGTTATTTAAGGGGACAATTTCAGACGGCTCAATAAATACTGTGGAGCCTTTGGCAGATCGACTTTGCACTATGCCAGGCACAAATGATGCGGCAGATTCTTTGACGGGAATTACGAAACGCTCATCCCTCTGAGTAACGAATTTCTCTTGCAAAAAATCCTCAAGGCGAGGTTCGGACAGCATATTTTGCATAGTACGTTGGATGCGTTGGCGTAAGCTTCCCATTTGTCTGCGGATGCTATTCAACTGGGAAGAAGCACTATCCAAGATATCGCCCTCAGCATCGAAAATGCGCAAGAAACCGAGCTTTATTTGAGGTAAAGAGCTTAACCTTTTTACTATTTGATATGTCAGATCTAGGTCTTTGTACGCCTGCTTGTTCTCGGCAAGCTTCGAGCCCAAATCTGCATTGATGGATATTTCTTTTAGTTCCTCATAATTGAAGATGCCGGTACTGCCTGCTTCAAACAATGCCGTGATATCACTCAAGTCTTTGAACTCGTATTGAATGCCTAGCTCTAATGCTTGTTGAAACTGAGCTATGGTGTTTTGCGAATATCGCATCTTATCAATACTATCCAACACAGCTACGTACTGTATCAGATCTTTTCCCAATTCGCTATCACAAAGTTGGGCAAGATGGTTCTTCAATAGTGAGAATTCAAGCTCGGTCATTCTTCATTATCTTCTCGCTGTTGTAAGAATTCTGGCATTTTGATATATTTTATTCTGTTTTTAAGATTCAGTTTGGCAAAAAGTTCTTCTTTAAGTTGTTCCACACCCACATATACCCTATGTTTTTCGCCATCTTTTAGTGGCTCTGAAAGCTTGGGCATATAGTCCATCAGCACAGTGAATATTATTACCAAGATCAATCCATTTACTAAGCCTAAGATTCCGCCTACGGTTCTATTTAGCCACGATAAGTTAAGTGCTTTGATAAAACGCTCTAAAATCCATAACACAAAACGGACTATCACCACAATCAAGATTAAGATTAGCACTACGGCAATAATGGTGGAAATAGTTTTGCCAAGACCGTATTTTAGCATAAGTTGATTTGCCAAGAGCGGATAGTAATGTCCCACCAAAAAGAAAGCTAATACAGCTCCGGCAAATTGAACAACGGCACCGACTAAACCACGCCGGATACCCACAACCGTAAAGAACAGCAATACTGCCAAAATTATCCAGTCTATCACGCCCATTTAATTCTCCCTTGTGCCATAAAAAGCATACAGGAATCGTTGTGATCCCTGTATGCCGAATTAATACCTAAATAAAGTGTTATGCTTTATTTCATAAAACGTTGCATCCGACGCTGAATTTTCAGCATCTTGCGACGTGCAGCATTTGCCTCGCGTTTCTTTTTTACGCTGGGCTTCTCGTATGCCTGATGCTTCTTTATTTCCGAAAGAATTGCGGCTTTTTCGCATTTCTTTTTAAAGCGCTTCAACAGATAATCGAAAGATTCGTTCTCTTTGGCTACTACTGTCGGCAATCAAATCACCACCTTTTGTTTATAATTTAAGAAATGCCAAATTATTAGCCTTCGTAAATATGTCAAGCTCGAAATGCAAAAAGTTTACACTCTATCGTAGAGGCGACAGTGCCCATGTAACGGAGCTTTCCAAGGCTCAAAAGGCAGATGCTTCGTCCTGAAGCTTATAAAACACGGCAAGATGGTGTATCCACGCCAAAGAGCCGGCATGGTTTGACTGTTGTCAAACGGTACTGTGAGTATTGCTCGGTGAAGACGCTCCAGCAAAGGGGCAATATAGAAAAAGAAGTTGACCAAATATCCCTTATAGGGATTAATGCGCAAATGGAAATTTATCAAGGATTAGGGTAGTGCGTAAATGAAAAAAGTTCTTACAAAATACCTCAGCAGCCTTCAGAACATCATCCAGCGGGGCGACGCCCGGGAAGAATCTTTCTATCACTGTCTAAAGGAAATGATTGATGCCTATGCAACACTAAGCAAGATAAGTAGATGCGAAGTAAGCATACTGCCCAAAGCCACCGAAGCCGGAAATCCGGACTTCCGTATCTGGGACGGCAAAGCCCATATTACAGGCTATATCGAAGCCAAGAAACCAGAGATTTACAGCCTTGACCCCATCGCAGGAAGTGAACAGATCACACGCTACCTTGCCACCTTCCCCAATCTCATCCTCACCAATTTCTATGAGTTTCGGCTCTATCAGCATGGCAAGTTTGTGGAGAGTGTCACCATCGCCAGCCCCATCAATGCCACCCAGATGCAGATAACTCCTCCAGCTTCGCATGTAGATGAGTTTGCCGCCCTGCTTGACCGCTATTTTTGCTTTTCTCTTCCCGCTATTACAGACCCCAAGAGCCTGGCAGACACTCTTGCCAAACGCACCCGCTTCCTACGAGACGAGATAATTTCAATCGAACTGGCAGAGGAGGAAAGGCAGGGTAAGAAAATATTACTCAGCTTCTATGAATCATTCAAAAAGCTACTGATCAATAAGTTAAGCTTAGAGCAATTTGCCGATCTCTATGCCCAAACCCTTACTTATGGCATTTTTGCGGCTCGCACCCGTAGTGAAGGTGAGTTCAACCGCGAACTGATCTATAAATACATCCCCGGCACCCTCGGTATCCTGAAAAGCATCTTCCGCTTTATCTCTCTGGAAGAGCCACCTCAAGCTTTGGCTGTCCTGATTGATGACATCGCGGACATCCTCTTCAATACAGATATCAAAACGATATTGCATCGCTTTTATAGCGAAGGCAAAGGCACTGACCCGATTGTGTACTTTTATGAGACTTTCTTAAGCGAATATGATCCCAAACTGAGAGTAAAACGGGGAGTCTATTATACTCCCGAATCGGTGGTGCGCTATATCGTGCGCAGTATCCACTGCCTGCTTAAAAGCCATTTCGGGAAAGCGGATGGTCTTGCCTCTGAGGATGTAACGATACTCGATCCTGCTGCTGGAACTCTCACCTTTCCTGCTGAAGCTATCAAACTGGCTATTGAAGAATATAAAGATAAGTATGGCAGCGGAAGCACTCATAGACTGATCAAAGAGCACGTTCTACCCCATTTCTATGCAATTGAACTGATGATGGCACCATACACCGTTGGGCACCTCAAGATTAGTTATCTCTTGGCAGAACAAGACTATGAACTTAGCGAGGATGAACGCTTCAAACTCTATCTTTCGAACACTCTCGAGCCGGACACTCCAGAGCAGATATCGCTACCCATTGCCCATGACATCAGCGATGAATGCGCGATGGCAAACAAAGTGAAACATCAAGAACCGATTTTGGTGATAATGGGCAATCCGCCCTATAGCGGAGCCAGTGAAAACAGCAATGCCTGGACAGAAAAGCTCTTGAAAACCGATCTGGATGGGGCACAAAGCTATTACACGGTTGACGGAAACCCACTGGGCGAAAAGAATCCAAAGTGGTTGCAGGATGATTATGTGAAATTCCTGCGCTTTGCCCAATGGAAGATCCACAAAGCGGGCAAAGGCATTGTAGGCATGATAACCAACCACGGCTATTTGGATAACCCCACCTTCAGAGGTATGCGACAAAGCCTGATGCAGACCTTTGATGAAATCTACGTTCTGGATCTTCATGGAAACAGCCTAAAGAAGGAGACTTGTCCAGATGGCAGCAATGATGAAAACGTCTTTGATATCAGGCAAGGAACTACCATCATTCTTATGCTGAAAACTGGGCTGCCAAGCTCCCGCTTGGCAGAGACGCCGCAGGCGTCTGAACCAACGAGCGCTGCTCGTTTGGGCAATCAGGAGCTTGCCCACCCACAAGTCCACCACCACGAGCTTTTTGGCCTCCGCCAGAGCAAGTATGACTGGCTGGATAACAATCAGTTCCAAGCTACATCTTTTCAGGCACTAAGGCCTACTTCACCATTCTATCTCTTCCGCCCTGAAGCCACTGGAAATGAGCATTACCTTACATGGAAAAGCCTGACGGAGATATTCCCGCTCAACAGTGTAGGCATTGTAACCGCCAGAGACGGACTCACAATCCAGAATACTCCAAACCAAGTGCGTAAGACCATTCACCACTTTGCATCTCTGGCCCCGGAAACCGCCAGAACAGCTTTTAAGCTTGGCAAAGATGCCCGCGACTGGAAGGTTGAATATGCTCAAAAAGATCTGAAAGACAGCGGAATGAACGATGAGAACATCAAAGCTATTCTCTACCGCCCCTTTGATATCCGTTATACATACTACACTGGAAAAAGCAGTGGCTTCCATTGCAGAACCCGCAACGAGGTAATGAGGCATATGCTGAAGGAGAATGTGGCTTTAGTATCACATAAACGAGAGGAGTTAAATATTCCTTGGAGACATGCTTTGATAAGCCCTTGTATATCAGAACACGGCGCTTTATCATCAAAGACCACAAGCTATCATTTCCCCCTCTATCTCTACCCGGACGAGCACAAAGAAGACATCTTTGCCAGTTCGGAGCGGGAGCTCAACATCGCCAAAGAGCTTTTGGAGCGTTTCGCAAAGCAGTGGCAAGCATTTCAGCCGGAGCAGCTCTTTTATTACGTCTATGCGATCCTGTACAGCAATCTATATCGTGAGCGTTTTGCGCAGTATCTCAGGATGGATTTTCCCCGCATACCCTTCACAGAGGACTACGAGCTCTTCAGTAATTTGGCGGATCTGGGCAAAGAGCTGGCCGAGATTCATCTGCTCAGGAGTCCACGCTTAAGCCCTCTCTCGGGGCGCTATCAGGGTAGCGGTTCTAATGATATGGTGGAGTACATCAAGTACGATGAGGATGCCTGCACCGTACACATAAACCCAGATAAGTACTTTGAGGGCATAACTCCGGAGCTTTGGAACTATCACATTGGCGGCTATCAGGTGCTTTACAAATACCTCAAAGACCGCAAGGGAAAGGTTTTAGCCGAACCAATCCACTATTGCCGGATACTTACGGCATTATCGCTTACTACTAATATTCAGGCAAAGATTGATAACGTCATTTGCCCATTATTGAGTAACTGACCCTACTAATATATTGGATTAGGATGGTTATATTCATAATATTTGCGGCTATTGAAAATATTCCTTGACACAGGGCAAAGTAATTACTATTATGGTAATTGTGTCGCTTGTTATATTATTGTGGCGACCTGAAGAAAAATCTAGGAAGGTGATGAAATGGCTAAATACTATCTTAATCTTACTCCTCAACACACTAAAGAAAAAGAGATTCACAAAGATGGATGTTTTTGGTTAAGTAAAGCAAATGATACAGAATATCTTGGCGAATTTACCGGATGTCAGGGTGCTTTAGCCGAAGCTAGGCGCAGACATCCTTTTCAACCCATAGATGGCTGTGCCGATTGCTGTACTAAGTGTCATAGCCGATAAATAGCAGATAAAGTATTCTATAAACAAAGCCTCAAACATCAAAACAACATCATTTCTATATTTGCTTGGGACTTGGGCATAAATATTGAGACCGTTGCACATCCATATAAAGCAGATTATTATCTACGAGATCTAGGTTTGGTAGGCTTTTTCAGATCGCAGCTCTGCCACCCACCGCCCTTGTAGTGTGGGGCTTTGCTACATGCCCTGATTATTCTACGGTCTTGCATAAGTATTTCACAGTTCTTGCTTCATCTTCAATTTAGGCATACTTTAGCGGAACATGATCCCGAATCTACAGCATGATCTCGGCTTGAACCTTGCTTAAAATCGCTTTGAAGCGAAGGGCAAGCAGTATGCAAAGCTACAATGGATAATGGGGTTTAGCTATTAGAGAGAAAACTTATGAGATTGTTGCACATCCAAAAATAGTAAATTTATATGTTCGAGATCTAGATATTCCGGGCTTTTTCTGATCGTAGCTCTGCCACCCACCACCCTTGTAGTATGGGATTTCGCCACATGCTCCCGATTTTTCATCGGTCATTGTGTACAAAAATCAATTAAGCTTGACATCCTGAGATTGAGTGTAGAATATGCTTCCAGCTAATGTAAACAAGGAGATGTGATGTTGTATATTCCTACCAGGATCTTTTTTGGCACCGGTGCATTGTCTAAAGCCCAGAGTCATATAACCAAGCTGGGAAAAAAGGCATTGATTGTATGTGGCAAAACAAGTGCGCAAAAAAGTGGTGTGATGGCAGATATCCTGCCCCTATTGGCAAAAAACGGCATTAGTCACCATGTATATGCCAAGGTTTCCGAAAATCCCACCACCGATATGGTAATGGAAGGCAAAGAGGAGTATGGTACCCACTTATGCGATTTTATTATCGGTATCGGCGGCGGCAGCCCTATGGATGCAGCCAAGGCGATCTCTTTAGCCGCAGCCAACAATTTGGCAAAACACCAGTTATACGATGCAAATTTGCAGCAAAGAGCGGTTCCGATTGTAGCCATTCCCACAACTCACGGCACGGGTAGCGAAGTAACTCCATACAGTGTGTTAACGGATCTTGCAAGCCACAAGAAGGCAGGATTTGGCAGCGAGTTGATCTTTCCCAGAATAGCCGTTATCAATCCTCAATACATGTTAAGCCAAAGTTACGAGGTAAGCCTACATACATCTATAGATGCGCTTTCGCACCTTTTGGAAGGAATTTATAGCACACAACGCAATCCCCTTTTGTACCCCATGATTTTTAGGGGAATACGGCTAATTATGGATAATCTAAGTTTGTGTTTAAAAACCCCTCGACACCTTCCTTACAGAGAGGCGCTCGCATTGGCAGCGACGTATGGAGGAATTGCAATTGCCCATACGAGCACAACTTTACAGCACGCCATAGGTTATCCATTTACCACAGAGTATGGCATTTCGCATGGCTTGGTAAACGGTATGTTTATGGAAGCGATAATGCGCTTCTATGCCGAAGCATTACAGGATGAATTTGACCAACTTTTTGCTGCCCTAGATCTTTCTATGCAGGAATTTTTTGAATGGCTGGAAGGCTTTCCCATCAAGATTCAGCTAGAAGTAACAGATTGTCAATTGAAATCTTGGATTCCGCAGATACTTGCTGCCAGAAACACGATTATAAGCCCGCGAAAACCAACGGAAGATCAGCTCTTTAAGTTGTTAAAAAGCGTACAGAAAGGTTGAAAGATGCGAGTAAAGGATTTTAGAAAAGAACGTATAGAGCTTACCAGCTTAACTTTGGATAGGGCAAATCTAAATATCAAACGGTTTTTTGCCTTAGATCAGGCAGCTTATTCTGATGGTGCTATAAGTGCCAAACATAAAGAGCTGATGGGGCTTGTGGCCTCGATGGTGCTAAGGTGTGACGATTGTATCTGCTATCACTTGGACCAGTGTGCAGAACTCAAGGTAAGCATGGAAGAGCTGCAAGAAGCCATAAATATTGCCCTGGTTGTGGGAGGATCCATCGTGATTCCGCATTTACGCAGAGCAATGGCTTATTGGGATGAGCTCGCTACCACTCCTTGAAAATGAAAAAGACGGCTGCCACAATTAACACAAATCCCACAATATAATTCCAGCGCATGTCCTCCTTAAGGTAAAACACAGAGAAGCCGGTAAATACTATCAGTGTTATTACTTCCTGTATAGTTTTTAATTGGTAAGCATTAAATACGCCGTATCCCATGCGATTTGCCGGTACCTGAAAACAGTATTCAAAAAAGGCGATAAACCAAGATATCAAGATTACCTTGAATAGTGGTGTCGATTTATATTTGAGATGACCGTACCAGGCGAAGGTCATAAAGATGTTAGAGATCGAAAGCAGAAAGATTGTTTTCATTATATTTCTCGAAATAGATAGATTTATGTTTTATGAGCTTGTGCTAGCAGGGAAGTGGCTTAGCCAATGTTGCACAGCCGCAGAAAAACCATCCTTATCACAACTTGCCACCACTTCAAACTTGTCTTTCAATTCCTGCGGAGCATTGGCGGTTACATAGGCAAATGGGCAGAGCTCAAGCATGTGCAAATCGTTGTAATCGTTACCTATAACCATGCAATGCCGTAATGACATACCGATTATTTGCAGCAACCGCATAATTCCCTCACCTTTGTTTACGCCGGGAGCAAAGATCTCAATCCAAATAGAGCAAAAATCCAGAGGTGAAGTTGTGCGAATAGCCGTGAGGGGATGTAGCCGAGTGCAGAGATCTTCATATAGATCTTTCCGATTGTGCTCTACAATAGTTAGAAATTGAGTTGCCCCATCCCAAGATGGGGTTTCACTATGCTGCAATTCTGTGGCAAATTCACGGTAGATATCAATGCGATTAGTGAAGTCTGTGTTTGTTCCAAAAGATTTGTATTGAATGTGATGAGTTTCGGGAATACTGTTGTGGAGCATATAATCCAATTTCAGATCTTCCAATACCTCGCAAACGCGCAATATTTGCTTGGCATCCAGATTTTGGCTATAGATAAGCTCCTGCTTTTTCCAATCCATAATCCCCGCACCGGTGGCAAAGATCACATAATCGAAAGGTGCATCAATAGGCACAACCTTACTCATGCTGAACAGAGACCTACCCGTAGCCAATACCCGGCATATACCTCTTTGGGCAAGCTCTTCCAGCATGATCAGATTAGTCGCACTTATTTTGCCATTGGGAGGCAATAAAGTGCCATCCAAATCGCTAATGCAAATTCCAGCATAATCCATCGAAATTCCCCAAGACCAGTAAATTTAACAGTAAGAGCATGTGTAACAGCAATATAAACCCCGTAAACTAAGATTCATTCTCATATATTTTGGTAAGTAATGCTACAAACACTGTTTCTGTCAACTCATTTTTTGTTTAGGAATAGCTTTTTTTTCTTGACAAAAAATTAAATGTAATATAAAGTGCACATCAGTTCAATTAGATAATAATTCGTAATCTTGAATAGAGTGAAAAAAGAGCCTTATCAGAGCTCTATAATAAAAAAAACCATGGAGGTTTACCATGAAAAAAGGAATTCTTGTCCTATTTTCACTAGTTCTCATCAGTTCGGTGTTCGCATTCACTACAGGTGATATGATGGTTGGCGGTCAGGTTGGTTTCTCATCAGAAAAATTCAATTCTGATGCTGAAGCAACGAACAGCATTGAAATAATGCCCCAGTTCGGCTATTTTGTGATGGACAATGTTTGCGTTGACGGTATCCTTTCTTTTAATAACTGGAGTCAGGATAAAAATTCAGGAACGGATTT
>Ga0265295_1000410_pt1 | contig 87633 bp, 77 predicted proteins | sample Munlansysbiofilm_FD_192503 | JGI IMG/M metagenome (GOLD analysis project Ga0265295, IMG submission 192503) | Leachate microbial communities from a municipal landfill in Southern Ontario, Canada - Methane capture system biofilm | ecosystem: Engineered > Solid waste > Landfill > Unclassified ... | reverse complement strand
GAGTTTCTTTCGCCCCTGTCGAACAAACGTTCAGATAAGTATGGGGGAAGTTTGCCAAATCGGATGCGCTTTTTACTCGAAACGGTAGAAAAAGTTCGTGCGACTGTGGCAGAAAACTTGCCGGTTTTTGTAAGGATTTCGGCAACGGAATGGGTTGAAGGTGGTTTTGATCAGGATCAGGCGATCACGTTGTGTAAAGAACTCAAGACTCGAGGGGTCGATCTTATCGATGTTTCAACTGGCGGCAACGTTATGCAAGCGCCTATTCCGATTGGCCCTGGTTATCAAGTGTCTTTGGCTGCGGCTATTAAAAAACAGGTGGGGATCGCAACCAGTGCGGTAGGGCTGATAACCAAAGCTGAACAAGCCGAGCAAATTCTACAAAACGGTGATGCTGATGCGATTATGCTGGGACGGGAATTTCTGCGGGATCCATTTTTCCCTTTTACAGCCGCCAAAGATTTGAACGCGCGTCTGGACTATGTTCCCAGGCAATACCGTGCCGGGATTGAGCTTTAACTGGCAGGGGCTTGGATTGGGGGAGGAGGCAAGCTCTGGCTGGACTTCTCCCCTTTTTAGGTTAGCAATGTGGCGCAATGTGGCATATCTATGTCCCTCGCAGACAATATCTCAATGGCATATAAAAGGCTGATATCATAGAGTAAACGACTGCCCCGATGCCGGAATCTCGATCCCACCCAGCCCCAGTTCTGTGTGTAACGTCTGGGCTAAACTTGCTGCGGACTCCGCCTCGCCGTGGACAATGAAGGTGTGTTCCGGCTTTTTCTCCATCACGCGCACGAAATTCACCAGTCCGTCACGGTCGGCATGGCCGGAGAACCCAGTGAGCACTTCGACGCGGGCGCGCACCTCAAATTCCTCGCCGTAAATGCGCACCGGGTTTTGCTTCTCGAGCAATTTGCGCCCAAGGGTGTTGGGTGCCTGCCAACTCGTCATGAGGATAGTGGTGCGTGGGTCGCCAATGCGGTTACGCAGGTGGTGGAGAATCCGCCCCCCTTGAAGCATACCGCTAGAACTGATGATGATCGCTGGAACCTTCAAGTTATTTAGAGCCTTCGACTCCTCTACCCTGCGCGTGTACTTGAGGCGCCCGAAACCAAAGGGATCGTTATCGTCATCGGAGAGGAGAAACTCGCGGATTTCGGCATCAAAAACTTCGGGATGCATGCGGAACACATCAGTGGTAGCAATACCTAAGGGGCTGTCGACGAAGATTGGCAGAGCGGGGATAGCTCCGTCGTTGTGCAAGCGATGCAGGGCGTAGACTAGTTGCTGGGTGCGCCCCACCGCAAATGCTGGAATCAGCAGCGACCCGCCCCGGTCTATCGTTTCGGTAACGATCCGCTCCAGCGCTTTTTCCGAATCTGGGTAGGGGGGGTGCAGTCGGTTGCCGTAAGTGCTCTCCATGATGAGGATATCGGCGCCCTCGGTCAGCGGCTGTGGATCGCGAATGATGGGGATGTCGGGACGCCCGATATCGCCGCTGAAGACGAGGCGGCGGCTCTTGCCGGTAGCGCGGTCGTCGATGTCAAGAATAACATGGGCGCTGCCGAGCATGTGTCCAGCATCGACTAGAGTAAGGCGAATGCCGGGAAAAAGTTCGCGCGGACGCTGATAGTTAAGCCCAACGAATTGCTCCAGACTGCGCGAGGCATCAGCGCGCGTATAAAGAGGCTCAAACAGGTTCTGTCCCTTTTTTGCGCGCCGTCGGTTAACGTATTCAACGTCTTTTTCTTGGATAAAGGCGCTGTCCATGAGCATTACTGCACACAGGTCGCGGGTTGCGGAGGTGCAGAAAATGTCGCCGCTGAAGCCGTTGCGTACTAGGCAGGGGATACGCCCCGAATGGTCGATATGGGCGTGAGAAAGAACCAGCGCGTCGATCTCATCCCCCTGGCACATCCCGCTACGATTCAGCTCAAAAGACTCTTTGCGCTTGCCCTGGAAAAGACCGCAGTCAAGCAGGATTTTTTTGCCATTAACCTCAATCAGATGTTGGGAACCGGTCACGGTTCCAGCGGCACCTAGAAAGGTGATTTTCATGGGCGTTCCTCCTCAATGAATGGCAGCCGGACAAACGGTGGCATCAGTGAAGTGTATCTCACCCCTGCTTATCCAAGACAATTAACTGTTACCTCATTAACACTTATACCATCTCAGCGCGTCTATTCCAACAGCTTGCCCCGCCAATTACAGCCATAAGATAGCAGTCCATCCAAAGTTACACCCTTAAGGAACAGCGGTTAGGACCTTCAAGTGAAATCAACTGAACGACTATAAAAATTATTGAGAAAAGAGTGGCAGAGCGCAAAACAAGAAAAGACTTGAACCCGTTGTTTTGCTCAAGGGTAAACTCTTTACGCATCTGTATATTGATGTAGTATATGTAAGGTAGAATTTAATTCTAAACTACGCAATGAACGCCTTTTTCGCTGAGTTCAACGGTCAAGGGATTATAACAGTGTGGTTGTGGACGTGTGGTTATGAATGTCCAAGATTCCTAACGCGTGTTCAGCGGTAAGACCACTATCGAGGATATGCCAATGGAAAAGGGATTCGTTCAGCGCAGACAGCTTTCTCAACCCTCTACGCCCCCTTTAAAACACTACAACCACCTGGGGTGTATCTATCCTCAACCGCAGATATACTATGAGCTGTTGCGCCAGCTGGTCCTGCTAACGGGCATCATTCTAATGTTGTGGGGCGGGGTTGCAACCGCTGCCCCCTCTACAGAGCAGATGCCTGAAACATCTTCATCCGTTGATGACACCCTAATCGCACAGCGGGTCGAGGTTCAGGCTGCCTCAAGTGACCAGGAGATCGACCAGCGCTTGACCCGTATCTTGAACGCAACTGACTGGTTTCCTGATATTGCAATAGAGGTTGAAGAGGGTGTCGTGCTTCTCGATGGACAATCTGAGTCTGTTGAACACCGATCTTGGGCTGGAGAGTTAGCCCGAAACACTAGTGACGTGGTTGCCGTGGTCAACCGCATAAAGGTGGTGGAGCGTTCTCCTTGGGATTTTTCTCCAGCATTTACTGAGTTGCAAAATCTCTGGGGGAAGTCTCTGCAGCAGCTCCCACGGCTTGGTTTTGCGCTATTGCTTCTGGTTGTGGTCTTGGGGGTAGGTAAGTTATTTGCCAGCGGGATTCGAAGGCTGCTTGCATTGCGTCTGAAACCATTGCTGCGAGATATGGTCACGCGAATTCTGAGCATTGCGCTGCTAATTGTGGGGCTTTACTTGGTTCTGCGCGTTGCCGGTCTTTCTGGTCTGGCGGCAACAATTCTTGGTGGCACCGGTATCGCAGGGTTGGTTGCTGGTATTGCATTTCGCGACATTCTGGAAAATTACCTGGCCAGCCTGCTGATAAGTATTCGGAACCCTTTTCACCTCGGCGATCTGGTGGAGATTGCCGGTCACACGGGCATTGTCCTGCGTGTCACGACTCGTGGCACAGTGTTGATGAATCTGGACGGCAACCACGTGCAGGTTCCAAATGCCACAGTTTATAAAAGTATTATCCGAAATTATTCTGCCAATCCAAATCGGCGCGATTTTTTTGAGGTTGGTATCGGGTTTGATAACGAGCCCTCCTTTGCCCAAGAAGTCGCTATGGAGGTGCTTAACAACCACCCGGCGGTATTAAAGGATCCTGAATCGTTGGTTCTGGTCGACCGCCTCGGAGCTTCCACAGTCAACCTTCTGGTATATTTCTGGTACAATGGGTCTACTTATAATGGTTTCAAAGTCAAATCGTCATTAATTCGCTCGGTTAAGAAGGCTTTTGAGAACGAGAATATTTCGATGCCAGATGAAGCAAGGGAGGTTATCTTCCCCGACGGGGTTGCGGTCCAGATGCTTGATGCCGCAAGTGATCCAGCAGCAAGCAAAGAACAGAAAAAACCTCTGGCGGAAATTGCTCCCGAAATCGTGACCAATGAGGCTGAAGGGGATCTGGTTAGCGAAGAGCAGCAGCTGCATGAGCAAGCAAAAGCATCTAGAATTCCTGAGGAAGGATCAAGCATTCTTGAAGAAAAACGTAACGGATTGATTTGAATCCAGCGCGAGATTTTGAACCAATATTTGCTTCCTGCGCAGCAGCGTAGAGACAATAAAAAGGAGCAAACTTCAAGTGACAAACTTCTTGTGGTGGGCGACAACTGCCATGACACAGGGGAGTGGAAGGTAGCTTTATCCCTGTTTTATACAGGATAAACAATAACCCCAGCAGAAAAGAGATATTTAATGACTTGCGTTGCCATAATCCCCATCCACCAAGACAACTACTGTTACATCCTTAACCTGAACGGTGTCGTAATTGCTATTGATCCTGGTGCAGCGGAACCTGTACTTGCCTATCTGCGCCAGCAAGATTGCAGTTTAGATTTGATCCTCAACACCCACATGCATCAGGATCACAGTCACGGCAATCTGGCCTTAAAGCAAGCCACCGGCTGTAAGGTGATGGGGCGAGATGAGCGCATCCCGGGCCTTGATCAAGTTCTTACCCAGGAGGGCGCATTGCCAGCTCCAGCTCAGGCGCTTCAACTGCTGGCGACACCGGGGCACACCCTGAAGGATTGTTGCTACTATCTGCCACCTTCTGGGAACCATCCGGGCGCCCTGTTTTCTGGCGACACCCTGTTTTCCGGCGGCTGTGGTCGCGTTTTCGAGGGCACGATAGAGCAGCTATTTGAGTCTCTGCAAACCTTGGCGGCTCTACCACCAGAGACTCTGATCTACTGCGGGCATGAATATACCCTGGATAACTACCGCTTTGCCGAACGGATGGAGCCTAACTCTCTAGCGGTACGGCGCAAACGTCAACAGGTGGAAAGATTTCGTCAACGTGGGGAGCCAACCTTGCCTGTTTGTCTAGGGGAAGAGTTGGAAACCAATCCCTTTCTACGTCCCCACGATCCCGCACTGCGCCGCGCTTTGCACATGGAGGATGCCAGCGATCTTGAGGTGTTCGCTGTTTTGCGTGAGAAGAAAAATAGATTTTAACGTGGCGCGCACAATATCTGTTGCACAAAAATCACCATATAGCACATGCCATATAAACATGCTGTACTGCTAAACGAGAAATTGTGGGAGAACATTTTGGATATTAAACTAGGGATCGTGATGGATCCTATCGAGCAGATCAATATCAACAAAGATAGTAGCCTGGCACTGTTGTTGGAAGCTCAGGCACGCGGTTACCAGCTCTTCTATATGGAGATGCAGGATCTTTACCTGCAAAATGGGCGGGCACATGCGACGATGAAACAGTTGCAGGTGCAGCAAGACCCTGAGAGCTGGCATCAGTTTGGCGCCCAGTTGGATACCCCGCTGTCTGAGCTGGATGTGATCCTGATGCGTAAAGACCCTCCTTTCGATACCGAGTTTATCTACGCTACTTACATGCTGGAGCGCGCCGAAGCCGAAGGAACGCTGATTGTCAATAATCCGCGCAGCCTGCGCGATGCGAACGAGAAGCTTTTTACCGCCTGGTTTTCTGAGTTTACCCCAGAAACGCTGGTGAGCCGCAACGCCGCCAAGCTGCGCCAGTTTTATATCACGCATCAGGATATTATTCTAAAGCCTCTTGATGGTATGGGTGGTGCCTCTGTGTTTCGCATCACACCGGGGGATATGAACCTGAGTGTAATTATCGAGACTCTGACCCAGCATGGCAGCCGCTATGCCATGGCGCAGAAATTTGTCCCAGAGATCAGCGAGGGAGACAAGCGGATCCTGATGGTCGATGGTGAGCCGATGCCTTACTGTCTGGCTCGGATTCCGGCCGCGGGTGAAACTCGAGGTAATCTGGCTGCTGGCGCTTGTGGCGTGGCCAGACCCCTGTCTGCGAGTGATCGGCGCATTGCCGCGGCGGTGGGTCCGGTGTTAAAGGAAAAAGGGCTCTATTTTGTAGGTCTCGATATTATCGGCGACAAGCTGACTGAGATCAACGTCACCAGTCCCACCTGCATCCGGGAGATCGAAGCCGCTTTCGATATCAATATCAGCGGTAAATTAATGGACAGTATCGAACGCGCACTGGCGCGGTGATGCTGCCAAATAGGGATTCAGAATTGAAAAAATCTTGGCAGGACACGCTGAAATCATGTTCGCATCCGGAATTTGCCGCGGCGTTAAAAGGGATTCGCAGAGGAATTGAGAAAGAATCGTTGCGGGTCGATGCCGATGCTCACCTTGCACAAACCCCTCACCCGGCCTCTCTTGGCTCCGCGCTGACACATCATTGCATTACGACCGACTTTGCCGAAGCACAGCTGGAGTTTATCACCCCCGCTGGCACCGACGCGGAGGCCACTCTCGGGATCTTGGCTGACATCCACCGGTACGTATATCGCTATATTGACGCGGAACTGCTCTGGCCCCTCAGTATGCCTTGCACGATTGAGAACGCGGATGAGGTTGAACTGGCGCAGTATGGCCACTCCAACGTCGGCAAAATGAAAACCATCTATCGCCAGGGGCTAAAAAACCGCTATGGTAGCCTGATGCAGGTTCTTGCTGGGGTACACTACAACTTTTCCTTGCCGGAAGGCTTCTGGCCGGTGTGGCAGAGAATTAAGGGGGAGCGTCAGCCCCTGCAGGATTTTATCTCAGAGAGCTACCTTGGCCTGGCGCGCAATTTTTTACGCCTTGGGTGGCTGGTACCGTACCTTTTTGGAGCTTCGCCAGCGGTGGGCTCCTCTTTTCTGCAGAACACCCACAGCAAATTGCGGCTGGAACCCCTGGGTCAGGATACTTGTTATCTACCCAAGGCCACCTCGTTAAGGATGAGTGAACTAGGGTATAACACCAAGGTGCAGGACGATCTACTCGTCAGCTACAACAGTCTGCCAGAATTTGTAGCTGAATTGCGTCAGGCAGCCAGCCAGTCTAACCCAGCATTTGAGCAAATCGGTATGAAGCGAAATGGGGCGTATCGGCAACTGAACACCAATACCTTGCAGATTGAGAATGAACTCTATGCGCCGATTCGAGTCAAGCGGATCACAAAGTCTGATGAAAGGATCTCAGACGCGCTGGAAGCCAGGGGGGTTGAATATATTGAAGTGCGCTCGCTGGATGTTGACCCTTATGTGGCCACTGGGATCGGTCTAGAGCAGATGTACTTTCTGGATGTTTTTCTGACTTATTGTCTCCTTAAAGACAGCCCCAGTTTGTCTCAACAGCAGCAGCGCACCACCAAGAAAAATCTGAGCAAGGTCGCGACGTGCGGGCGGGACTTAACCCTGCAACTGGTCGATAACGCCACGCCGAAATCCTTGGGAACATGGGGGGAAGAGATTTTTGCCGATCTGGCTGAGGTTGCCCAGTTACTCGACAGGGCAGAGCAGGGGGGACATTTTTGCGCGGCGCTGAACAGTCAACGGCAAAAGCTGCTTAATCCCAAACTGACGCCATCAGCGCGGATGTTGAAGGATATGCAAGAGCAGGGGCTGGAGCTCAATGAACTGGCGCTTGGTTTGGCCAGAACTCATCGCCGCACCTTGCTCGACGAGGGCTACCAACAAGTGCAGGCTAGAGAGTTCGCCAGCGAGGCAGCAGCCTCGAAGTTAAAGCAAATCAAGATCGAGGAGGCTGACTCCTTAAGCTTCGACGATTTCCTTCGCCGCACCCTGAACGGTCCACATCTGTCCCATGCAAAGGCTGACTATGCTTAGCCTATGTGCTTCAGCACTTCTGCGACTCGTGCCTGCAAGCGGGGCAGGAGTTCCGCTTCAAACCATGGGTTGCGCCGCAACCACACGTTGTTGCGCGGGCTTGGATGGGGAAGCGGTACCACCTTTGGCCAGTAATTGCTCCAACTCTGGACACGTTTGGTTACCGTGGCGCCATCTTTGGGGAAATAATATGCCTGCGCGTACTTACCAATAACCAGGGTGAGCTCAATGTGGGTAAGATGCTTTACCAGCTTTTCGCGCCATGCCGGTGCGCACTCTGGACGGGGTGGAAGGTCACCGGAAGTGCCCGTGCCGGGGAAACAGAAGCCCATTGGCACAATGGCGATGTTGCGCGGGTCATAAAACGTGGCACAGGATACCCCCATCCACTGGCGAAGACGCTCTCCACTGGCGTCGGTAAAGGGCGTGCCAGACTCATGTGCCCTCCTTCCTGGGGCCTGACTTACAATCAGAATGCGGGCTTGTGGGTCGAACTGCAGCACTGGCCGTGGCCCAAGGGGTAAATGCTTGGCGCAAATTGAGCAATTCCGTACTTCTTTAAGCAGGGCAGTGACTGATCCCATCGGCGCCATCCTTTTCTTACGTGAGGTTTCGTGCGCGACTCAGCCACGCAGCGGCCAGAAACACCCCCAGCCACACCCCTGTACGCACTGACATCGCCCGCAGACTATCCACCGCGATAGGTGCGCCACTGCGATACAGCAGCACAATTGTTATCAACACTAGAAGGTTGAGGAGGAAAATAGCTCCTGCACCATATTTGCCTTGAACTGGGTTGCACCAAAGAATGGCTCCAACCCCCAGATATGCCACTCCCATCACGGTGTTGAAGATAAGCAGAGGGCGAAATACCACATACCCAGGGTCGGCACCCAGAAGCACCCGCCCACCAGCAAAAATGGTCGCTATCCCGAATAAAATAGCAATAAACGCTAATACGGCGATCTTTTTATTTCGCTGCTTCATGGGTCCCTCCATTGGCATCATTTAAACGTTACTAAAAATGGTTGCGACATGGTTCATTGTAGAGGGGTTTTGCTGGAACTCAAGTTATGCCCCATTGGCCCCCATCGGTTTCCATTGTCGTTTGTGCTGGGTTTTGTGTGATCTTACCGATATGTGCTCAGTTTTATTTGCGCGGCAAGGCAAAAGGAGGGGATATGCATGATAGGAAGGAAAAGTATCCATAAAATGTGTGAATCCACATTGCATGATTTGATTTTTGATCTAGGATTATAGAGAAAACACGTGCCCAATACTATTAAAAGGAGAATCTACGATGGCAAAGAAAAACATCCAGTGGCTAGAGTCCCTCGACGAAGCGAAGAGTGTTGCTGGAAAAGACGGAAAACTGATCTTCCTTGATTTCTTCAACCCCGGCTGAATTGGTTGCAAACAGATGGATGCAGTTTCGTATCCACACTCAAGCGTAATCGATTTTATTTCCAGTAATCTCGTACCCCTGCGTATCGCCTCTGATCATAAGGAACTCGCGCCTCAGTTTAAGGTGAAGTGGACTCCGCTGTTGCTCCTGCTGGATGCTTCTGGCGCTGAGCTTTCCCGCACTATGGGGTTTTTCCCGCCAGAGGAGTTTGTCCCAAGTCTGCTGCTAGGGATGGGTAAGGCTCAATTTGATAAAGGTGAACGTCCTGGCGCGATTAAACAGTTTGACTTGGTTTTGCAGGATTATCCCAATAGTAGTTCGGCCCCTGAGGCGGTCTACCTGAAAGGGGTGGCCAATTATATTGAAACTAAAGATGTAAATCACCTCAAAAACCTCTACCAGAGTTTGAAAAAAGATTATCCGCATAGCACTTGGGTGGCACGCGCAACTCCTTACAGCCTGCTGTAACACAAGCATAGCGTTGCGCGCGGCAACAGTGAATACACTGTTGCTACGATAAAAGCGCAAGGTTCAGCCATTTGGTTGAGCCTTGTGCTTTTTTTATATTAACCCTACGGATTTGAGAATTTATCAGCCTTAGAGTAAAATCAGCCTGATAGGTGTAAAGCGAGTGTCTAAAGCTGAAGAACGAAGGTGATACGTTTAACTTTATCTTTCTTCCCCTCCCTCCTTGCTTCTTTCCCACACTGAGTTAGTGTTCTCTAGGTAGTAATGGCTTAAGTGTTGGCTATTTAATTATAAAAAGGAGAAGCGGTATGAGGAGCAATTTTAATAAAAGATGGTGGGGATGCATTGGGGTTCTATGCTTGGTTCTGATCACTGTGGGCATCGCTTATGCGATTGATGCACAGATCCCCGCAGAGGTTGATCCTAACCCACAGACGTACATGCCGGTTGTGATTGAGGAAGACTTTAATACCACCATGAAGAAAGAGGTGAAAGAGAAGCCGAAAGTGATGGAGCGGCAACAGGCGCTTTTGGAACGCCGCTATGATTTAAGTGATCGACCCGCCGAGGTGATGATGTCGGGAAAGAGAAAGCCAATCCAGGAAGGGGTGCGGGTAAAACTTCCAAAATCGATGACGTGGGAAAAGTTAAATGCTATGACCGCAGCGGAAATTAAAGAGAAAGACCTTTTTCCCGAGGGTTTTTTGCCTCTCCCGCATACCAAACATGCAACTGGGGGGCAGGTGTTTCCTAAGGAGCAAATCGATGAGATACAAAGGTTGGAGCAACGCTCACTTAAACGCTTCGATGTTGACTTTGATCTGCCGCTACATTTTATCCCAGAATTTCCCCCGCCAATGTATTTGACCACCCATCCAGAACTGGGGGATGTATCTCAAGGAAAAATGCTCAGCATAGACAACTATTATGAATTGATGAGTGGAATTCTTACCCCGGTTCAGATGGAAGGGTTAAGGTTGCTCCTTACCCCCTTCACACAGCAGCAATTCAATCAGACTGAGGATAGGAAAGTAGAAAAACCCAGTATGGGCGTAGCCTGCCTGGATTGTCATACCAATGGTCACACCAATGCGACATACCACCTGAATCCGGATACCCGTCCCCAAGTCGCCCGTTTTCGTCTAGACTCAGTGAGTCTGCGTGGCATGTACAATCAGCAGATTCATGGCTCAAAGCGTTCCCTGAGGTCGATTGAGGACTTTACCGAATTTGAACAGCGTACAGCCTATTTCGACGGGGACCACGTGATTGCCACAAAAAAAGGGATAAATGTGCCGGATCGCGCCAGTCAGGCGGCAATGATGGCACAGATGCAGAATCTGTTTGATTTTCCCCCAGCACCAAAGCTCAACGTGTTCGGCAAGCTAGACCCAGCGACGGCCACGAAACAGGAAATGTTGGGGCAGGAGATTTTCTTCGGCAAAGGGCAGTGTAGTGTCTGCCATCCCGCGCCGTTTTATACCGATGATAGGATGCATGACCTTAAGGTAGGGCGTTTTTACGAGTCGAGAATGAGCAATGGAAAATGGATCACCCCAGTAGGTCCCATCAAAAGCTTTACCCTACGTGGGATAAAAGACTCACCACCCTATATGCATGACGGCCGTTTGTTGACCCTTGAGGACACGGTAGAGTTTTTCAACGTAGTTACTGAACTGAACCTGACCAAAGAGGAGAAGGCTGCATTGACAGCATTTATGCGCCAGTTGTAGTGCAGGTGTCTAGTTCAACGCCAGTGGCTTAATTATCTGCTGGCGCTGAATTTGATAGAGTAGCTTAGAGTATAAATTGTTCCATCTTTTTGCTGAAAGCTGTATTGTTCGAACAAGGGTTCTATCTCCCCAATGTGGCATGGCTTAACACATGTTTTTATTGTTTATCGATTTTAATGGAAGTTTAAGGGAGAAACAGTACATGCTAAAAAATATTTACAGAGCAGGGATGGTCATCTGTTTAATAGCTCTTACCTGTGGTTCGGCTTTGGCCAGAGAAAGTATGGTAGTCAAGCCAAGTCCGGATGAGGTAATAGCGATGTTGAAAGCTGGGAATACACGTTTTGCTACGGGAAGCGCTACGCAACCGCATGCCGACGCGTCACGCCTTGCCCTTGCTGGCAAGGAAAGCCAGGCCGATCACGCTTATGCAACTATAATAGCCTGCTCTGATTCCAGAGTTCCGGTGGAGATCTTGTTTGATGCTGGTGTAATGGATCTTTTTGTTATTCGTGTTGCCGGAAATGTGTTGGATGTTGATGAGATAGGATCTGTTGAATATGGTCTGGTACATGTAAATACCCCTGTCTTTGTCGTGCTGGGACATACTCAGTGTGGGGCCGTAACAGCGGTGACAAACACTGTCCAGGGGCATGGACATCCACTTGAGAGGAATATACCACCTTTGGTTGATAACATTATCCCCGCGGTGGAAAAGGCGATGGCAAAGAATCCTGATCTCCACGGTGCTGAGGTGATCCCGTATGCTGTTGAAGAAAATATCTGGCAGGGGATTGAGGATCTATTTATGCACAGTCCTGTTTCGCGTAATTTAGTGAATGCGGGAAAAGTCAAAGTTGTTGGGGCGGTTTATGATGTATCTAATGGTAATATCAATTGGTTGCCTGAAGAAAAATCTGCCGCAATCCTGAAAAGAGTAGAAGCAAATCCCACAAAAGCCATAGGGGCAATGGCAAAATAATTTGTCCCCCTAGCTAAGGTCTGATAGACCCTTCAACACGGGCCGCCTGTGACGCTAATGTGTCAACAGCGGCCCGTTCGTTTCTGCATGGATAAAATAACCTGGTGCTAGTTTTCTGTCATTCGATGTGGATGTTTTGCCGGATAAGCTATTTTTTAGCGAAGTAAAGCTTCTCGAACTCAGCCACCAGGGTTTTAAGTGTTTCAATGTGGTCCAAATCAGTTGTCTGTTTGCATTTCATGGCATACACAAGCATCTGATGCAGCGCCTGGATCTTTTTTGCGTAATTTGCATCATCCGCGCCGATGCGTTGGGTCATAAAATATTGCGCAACAATCTCCTGAAATTTGTTCGCATGGTCTTCTTTGTTATTCACCCAGCGCATGAGTTGATGCGTATGATGATCTGCAGATTTTTCAAGGGTATGGATGGTTTTCATCGATTTTTCTATGGTGGTGATGTGTTCTTTGAGCAGACTTATCCGCAGCGGATCATCATATATACCGCATGGGATTTCACAGTGGCTGTAAACATTTGCTGCGGCAAATAAAAGCATAAAACTTAACGTTAAGCCCATAGTCAAACTTCTCATTTTCAATTCCTCCTTGTTAAAATTAGTGCCTGTTTTTTTGTTCTGGGCACATGGCAAGCTACCTTTTTGCTACTCTTAATATTGTACACGATAAAAAACCCTTTGCGCGTAGTTTATTAGGAAATATGCAGAAAAGAACCTTCTGTGCCAGGGTAAAATTCACAAATCCGTTTCTGCTTAGTAGCATGAAGGTGAGCGGGTCAATGTTTGCGTCGAATCGCCTGTATAGCCTCATCTAGGCGCTGGAGAAAGCGGGAGCGGTCACTTTTTTTCAATGGCGGCGGTCCACCTGTTGTTTCTCCCGCATCGCGTAGTTCGGATAGTAGATCCCGAGTTGCGACACAATCACCTATGTTGCTTTCGGTAAACGGCTTTCCTGTGGTTCCAATGACAGCTGCGTTTTTCTTCAGGCATCTACTCGCAAGGGGAATATCTGCAGTTATTACTATGTCATCTGGCTGAACCTGGCCAACTATCCAGTCGTCGGCTGCATCTGCCCCAGCCCCCACAACTTCAAGAGATATCCCCTGCTCGTGCGGAATGCGCATCCAGGAGTTTGCTACCAAGGTAACCTGGAGTTTATAGCGCCTGGCTACGCGGTATACCTCCTGTTTGACCGGGCAGGCATCCGCATCGATGAATATATGTAACAAAATAGAGCCTTTCTGTGGTTTCATTGAGCTATAGACTTTGTAGGATGGTGTCTTCGGAGTTCTCAGATTTTGTAGTTTTATTCGTTATCCGCTATAAAACGACTGAGCAAAAAAGGCCCTCATAGAGGGCCTTTTTTATGAAAGAGGATGTTTTCTTATGCGCTATTACAGCAATGCTTTAACAGCATTCAAGGCAGCGGAATAGTTCGGTTCATCAGTTATTTCGGGGACGATTTCGCGATAGGCTACCTTGCCCGTGGCATCAATGACGTAGACGGCACGGGCTAGAAACTTAAGTTCATCGATGAGGAGACCATAGTTCAGCCCGAAGCTGCGCTCCTTGTAGTCAGAGAGGAGTTGCGTCCGTTGCACGTCGGCGTTGACACACCAGCGTTTTTGGGCGAAGGGGAGATCCACGCTGATGGTGTATACCACAACTCTATCCTTCGGTAGGACTGAAACGTCTTTGTTGAACTGGCGCGTCATAATGTCACATATTTCAGTATCGATGGAAGGAACTACGGTTATCAGTTGTATCTTACCCTTGGCACTGTCACGGGTTACCGACTTCAGATCGCTGTCCACCACCTCAAAATCGGGGGCTTGGCTACCAACGTCAATATCGGGGCCGAGCAGGGTCATGGGTTTTTTTTTGAATGTAATTACACCTGTACGTTTTTCTGCCATGGCACTTCTCCACTGTAGGGTTGTGATTCAAGTTTATTTTTATCCCTGCCTCAAACTTAACTGTATGAGAATTTAAATGCTGCGCGAATAAACAGTCATGTTGAGGCTAACACTCAATCCAGCCATATCAATGGGTAATGCATCCATAGATGCTAAGCCGAAGGTGTGATGCGTTAACGCATCACACCTCCAGAACATGGTTGAGTGGCTATCCGCACCGCTGCTTAGTTGGTGACTGCGCTTTCTACCATCAGGTTCGGCTGCGGTGTTTTGCTGGTGCTCGGTGGTAGGAGTGGATGCTCAATTATCGGCTGCTCACCAGTGAGAGCTCTGAGGAAACTCGTAATCTTTGCAGCCTCTTCCTTGTTAAGATCCATACCCAACTGGGAGCTGCTCATAATTTCTACTGCAGTGTTGAGATCCCATACTTTACCCGTGTGGAAGTACGGGTAGGTGAGGGCAACGTTACGCAACGCCGGGGAGCGGAACACATACTCATCTGCTGCAGTGTTGGTTACCTGGAAGCGCCCCTTGTCCCCTTCCGGAAGTAACTCTGCGTTGGGTTTTTCAACTACTCCGAAGGGGAAGTAGCCTGTACCACCCAGATTCACGCCGCCATGGCAACCTACACAACCACGGTTGATAAAGAGTTCGAGCCCTTGTTTCTGCGTTGCGCTCAGGGCAGCGTTGTCGCCGGCCATGAAACGGTCAAAGGGATCATTGGGGGTAAGTAGAGTCGCTTCGAAAATCTCAATAGCTTTGGCCATGTTGTCGAAGGTGACCGCAACTTTCTCACCGGGGAACGCTTTCTTAAACAGTTCCACGTATTCGGGGATTGAATTCAACGTCTCGATCACTTTTTCTGGGGTGTTGTTCATCTCTACAGACGCCTGCACCGGCCCTTTTGACTGCTCTGCTAGGTCTTTGGCGCGTCCATCCCAGAACTGAGCCGTGTTGAATACTGCATTGTAGGTGGTGGGGGAGTTACGCGGTCCTTTTTGCCATCCGTGTCCAGTTGATGTCTCCTGCAGATCAGCACCAGCAAGGCCAACATTGTGGCAGGTCTGGCAGCTGATAAGCTGGGAGGAGGAGAGGCGTGGCTCGAAGTACAGCATGTGGCCGAGCTTAAGTTTTTCCGGGTTGGCTTTGTTGCCTGCCAGCTCAGGTGCGCTTGCAGGGATGGGCTTGAACATGCTCCTGCTCATGGCACGCAGTTCTGCGTCTGAGGCAAATGCCAAGGTGGAAACTGTCAGCATCGAGGCGACAGCTACTGCAATGATACGTTTCATGTTTCTACTCCTTTGAATAAAATAAAAATAACATACAAAAGAGAAACAGACTCAGTCTGGTTTCTCCGTGTGACCATAATTGGTATCAGGAAACAATATAAAAAGTTGGGGGTTATTTATTATGTACATCTTACAGGATAGCGTTGTTTGAATAAATTTCAAGGTGTAACCATGGTTTGTGTTTTGCTAATGCAGCGCCATTAATGCGATAATTATTCTTAGATAGGAAAGGTAATTGTTTGCCGGGGGTTTGTCAAGGGTAATTACAGCCCCCTGAACCTGTTGTGTTCAGGGGGCTGTATGAGGTCTGCGAACTATATGCTGTTCGGTGTGTGGTTATATCAGGTTGAAGCGTTCCAACAATTTAATTGCACCAAAATATGATGCTACAATTATGCCGACCCAGAGAATGAGTAATAACATAGTAATCTCCTAATAGCTTTTCTTGTCTGATACCACTTCGATAAGTGACAGTTTCTTACTATCCATCTGGCGCCACACCCACACGATATACGCCAGCACAAACGGGATCATGAGAGCTACGTAGCTCATCATGGTGAGGGTATAGTGGCTACTGGAACCATTGTAGATGGTGATACTACTGTTCAGGTCAAGATGCGAAGGATAGAACGCAGTGTTGTTGTATCCGGCGAGAAAAAATATGGCTAGAACAGTCAGCACGGTGCCAAGCCCTGCGGGCCAGATTCCACGCACCGATTCGGAGAAGTAGTTCAACATCACCCCTGTGATTACCAGCACCAGCCCTGTTAAAAGCAAAATCAGAGTCAGAGGCATCTCGATTAGGTTGTGCAGGTACTTGTTGGTTTCAATAAAGATACTTCCGTCAGTGGGGTTGATGGCGTATCCATCCATGGTGACTAGGCGAACCAGCACGTACAGCAAAAATGGCAACGCGCACACAAAGTTGTTTCCACTTGCGTTTTTAAGGCGCTGTACAAGTCCGGGCTCATCAAGATTATTGCTCAGATACAGAGCGCCAAGGGTGCGGGCGAGGAATACCAGAAACATTCCAAGGCTCAGATTAAAGAGGCTGAAAGCTGCTTCTAGACCACGCAGAGGGTGCCCCCACTGGACTAGATTGTAGTCGTTGAGGGTGAAGGCAGAGCCGGTGAAAAATGTCCCCACTGCTGTTCCGATAAGGAGGATGCCGACTGAGCCATTGATGAATAAAAAGCGCTCAAAGGTTTTCTGCCCCAGAAAGTTTCCCGGTTTAGTGCGGAATTCGTAGCTGACCGCTTGAATGATAAAAGTAAACAAGATTGCGATCCACACCCAGTATGCACCGCCAAAACTAGTGGCATAAAACAGCGGGAACGAAGCGAAAAATGCACCTCCGAACAGAACCAGGGTAGTGAAGGTAAGTTCCCACTTGCGTCCCAGAGAGTTTACTATCAGACTTTTCTCGTCTTCACTTTCGGGGAGGGTAAGTAGAAGGGTCTGCCCCCCCTGGACGAAGGTGAGAAAAATGAAGAGGGCAGCAACTACGGAGACTATAAGCCACCAAAGTTGCTGTAGTGTTGACAATTCAAGACTTCCAAACATAATTACTCTCCTCCCGGGCCAATGCCTATCTGGCGCGCCATGATTTTAAGCTCAGCGATAAGTAAGACGGTAAACAACGCCAGGAACAGGAAGAATGTTGTCATAACTGTGCCCGTATCTAGATTGGAACGCGCGACTGTTACCGGCAGCATATCTTGAATCGCCCACGGCTGTCGCCCAACTTCAGTTACGATCCAGCCGGCCTGTTGTGCAACGTAGCCTAGAAACAGCCCCAGGACTCCAAGGATCAGGAGCGGATAGTTGCGCTCCAAGGTTCCACGATGCAGAAGAAAAAGGTACAGGGCAAACAGCAAAATAAAAAAAGTGCCAAGGCCAACCATCACTCTGAAGGCATAGAAAGTGAGACCCACTGGCGGTACAGCATGTTCAACAGAGAGCAGGTGTCCGTATCCGAGGTAATCGCGGTGCTGATTAAACGTCTCAAGTGCCGCAGAGGCTTGTGCTTCGTTGTTAGCTTTGCGCGCTTCTTTGTACGCCGTCAGCGCGGCAACTGCCTGGTCTCCACGCTCTATCTTTGCATCTACCCCCATGATCCCCTGCGCGGCATTGCCATAGAGCAGATCGTCAATCCCGGGAACAAATCCGTTGAAATCACGGGTTGCGAGGAGGCTTAGTATTTTCGGAATTTCTATCTTAAATATAAATGGATCCTGATCATCACCGGGTTGTTTGAGGGGGTTGGCCATCCCCAGCGCCACCAGTCCAGCACCAGAAGAACCTTTGTACATCCCTTCCATCGCGGCAAGTTTCATGGGTTGAGTTTTTGCAGTGATAAACGCGTGTTCATCTCCACTGAAAGCGACAAAGACAGAGCTCAAAAGCCCAAATACACACGCCACAGTGATAGAACGTAGGGCAAACTTCTTGTGCTTGCCGCGCAGTAGATACCAGCTGGAGATCCCTACTACGAACAGGGATGCAAGTAAAAAGCCGGAGCTGGTTGCATGGACAAAGTGACCGATTGCGACCGGAGAGGAGATCACCGCCCACAGGTTTTCCATCTCAAAGCGCGCACTATCGGGATTGAAGACCATCCCCACTGGATTTTGCATCCAGCCGTTAGCTACCAGAATCCACAGGGCAGAGAGGTTGGAACCTACCGCTACCATCCAGGTGGAAAATAAGTGCATACGGGTGGAAACTCGGTCCCAGCCGAAGAACATCACCGCAAAGAAAGTTGCTTCGAGGAAAAAAGCAAAAATTCCCTCAATGGCAAGCGGAGCACCAAAAATATCCCCAACCATCCATGAATAGTTAGACCAGTTGGTGCCAAACTCAAACTCTAGAATAATACCGGTGGCAACCCCGATGGCAAAGTTGATCCCAAACAGGGTCATCCAGAACTTAGTGAGGTGCTTCCACTCTGGGTTGCGGGTTTTTACGTAAATTGTTTCAAAAAAAGCACATAAAAACGCCAACCCCAAGGTGAGGGGAACGAAAATCCAATGGTACATGGCGGTAAGGGCAAAGGTGGCGCGCGCCCAGTTCACCATGCTGAGGTCTATGTTTTCAATCACGTGTTGCCTCCAGGTTGCTTGAGAGGTTATATAAACTTAACAAAGTAAGGTCATTGCAGTTCAGATGGCGGCGGAGATCTACTCTCAGTTAGATTGCCAAGGACGTGCTCGGCGCGTTCAGCATCGGAAGAGAAGTTAGTGGCAAGGAAGTTCGGGAAGAAGAACACCTTTAGTACTGCAAACATGATGAAAAGCTTGATGAAGATGATTTTCCACAGGGTTTTGCCCACCACCATGGAACGAAATCCATCGCGGTAAAATGTGTACACATTGCGTATAAACATATGCTACCCCCGTATAGGATGAAAAAGAAATGAAGCTATTGCTGATATAATTATTACCTTTTTGGTTGTATTTACTCCGCCTTATTCAAGATGTCAAGTCCATTTCATCTGCAGGCAGGTTTGCGCTGCAGGATTCCGCTGTTGTAGCAGATATTCTGCAGCGGATTAAATAGTTAAATATCCCCCTTGTGGCAGAATAAGCATCGGTTTGGGTCGGGGTGCTCAGGAGGAAACTCAAGCCCGGGCTTGCCGTGGCAATCTTTGCAAAATTGTTCTGCGGCTTTTTTCCCATCTTGTTTGAATATCTGCTGATATTTGGCGTGGGTGGCGTCCACGGGCATGTGCGGCGTGGTCCCTTCAGGGGCAAACAGCAAAAAAGTTACTACGGCAACACCTATGGCTATAGTTATGATATCTCGTTTAGTCAAGTTTTACCCTTTCGTAAATACTGAAGTGTGTATGTGGGTTAAAAGGTCTGGGTATTTAATCGCTGCGCATGAATACCACGTATATAAACAGAAACACCAGAGCTGCGCCACCGCCGACAAAGACAAATAGGCTGTCTGAAGAGTGCTCCAGATCGGTTCCGATATTTTGCACAAGCCACACTAACGCAACAAATCCGACCAAAGTAAGTGTACAGGAGAGCAGTAGATACCACTTGAGCCATAAGCTTACCAATACAAATACAACCGCAGCGCCAATAATCCAGGGATTGTGCAACGGATCTAGATCAGTGATATAGCGGATAATCATTGATGTATTAAGCGGTTTCAGCCATTCTATGATCGCTTCCATGTGAGGCTCCATTTTGTAGAGGCAGGGGCGGCAACACCCTGCTGAGGGGAAACGTGGAGATCCCCTTTAGTTTAAGATTAAAACAGAGTAACATGTAGGTGTTAAAACTCAAAGGCGAAAGCTATTGAAATGCTTGACCTGAATAGGGTTTTTTCTTAGCACTCGTGCCCGATTTTATGTGCCTGAACTAAAACCTGCAAGTGCATAAAAACGCTCTTTATCCTTCCCCTTTTTAATTGTGAGGTTCTTAGTGCCACAGCGAGCAGTAGGTGTGTTTGATTCGGGCGTTGGTGGATTGACAGTCCTCAAGGCGATCCGCCAATGCCTGCCTGAAGAAGACCTGATATATCTGGGAGATACTGCAAGGGTTCCGTACGGGACCAAAAGTCCCGAGACTGTGCTTCACTATGCACTTCAGGCGGCGAAGTTTCTGTGTACCCACCAGGTAAAAATGGTGGTAGTGGCGTGCAATACCGCTTCATCTGTGGCGTTGCAGATTCTGGCCCACCGCTTTAACGTTCCAGTTGTCGGGGTGATTGTACCGGGGGCGCAAGAAGCAGTGAGGCTATCGCAATCTGGCAGGATCGGAGTGATAGGCACTGAAGGTACAGTCAACAGTGGAGCGTATCAACATGAGATCAGCACCCTGCGCAGCGGCGTAGAAGTGTTCAGTGCCGTGTGCCCGCTGTTTGTGCCTCTTGCAGAGGAGGGTTGGGCAGAACATGAGATTGCACGTCTTGCGGCGCAAGAATATCTACAGCCCTTGTTGGAGAGCCATATTGACACCTTGGTACTTGGTTGCACCCATTACCCACTGTTGAAAGAGACCCTGCGTCAAGTGTTGCCAGCTACTGTGTCGATGGTGGATTCAGCGACCCAGACGGCATTGACGGTGCAGTATCTGTTGCGCCAGAACAGCACCCTGTGTTCTCGAAGGCGTAAAGGGAGGTGCCGGTTCTACGTGACCGATGTCCCCACTCGCTTTATTCGCGTAGGGAGTGCCTTTTTGGGCGAAACACTTGAGCACGTGGAGCGGATAACTTTACCTGCCATTGAACATGAGATGAGGAGATCCATATGAGTCTGTCACCCCGTGCACGCAAACGCCTAGTGCAGGCAGGTGTGTTTTTGCTTGGTTTGGTCGCTGTTGGAATCATCGTCGGCCGGATGATTGTAGATGTACGCCCGGTTACTCAAAAGCAGGAGGTGTTCCGCACTGCGGTGGTGCTGGAGGAGGTCACCCTGTACTTCAGTCTTCCGGATGCCAGTGGTTTGATGGAAGAAAAACGTAGTATGCCGCAACCTGGTGACGATTTTACTGCCTTAAGTCATATTGTGTTACAACTGGCCCGCGGCCCCGAATCAAAAGGTCTGGTTGCAGTTATCCCCGCGCAGACTCGTCTGCTCGGGGTGCGTAGGATCGACGCTGAAACCCTGGAACTGGATTTCAACCGCGAACTGGTGGATTACCACCCCGGAGGGAGTAGCTCTGAGTTGTTGAGTGTTCATGCCTTGACCAACTCCATCGCCGCGTATGTGCCTGGTTTTGAACGCTTTGTATTCAAAATTGAGGGAGCGGCAGTTGAAAGTCTCAAAGGACATGTGGATCTGAGACGGGCATTGTTGCTCAATCGCAACTGGATTAGAACTGATGCAGGTAGCGGAGGTATGCCTTTGCCCCAATGATACTTATCCATCCTCCCAGATGTTAATTTGACGAAGAAATACATACGATTGGAGAGATAGACACATGAGTAGATTTATGTGTGCGGTGCGTGAGCACGTGCTTATGTTAGATGGAGCCATGGGTACCATGCTCCAAGCGCGCGGCCTTAAGGCAGGCGATTGCCCAGAGCAGATGATTTTAGATGCCCCCGAGGTTGTAGAAAGGGTGCACCGCGAGTATACCGCAGCAGGGGCGCAGGTGCTTGTAACCAACACCTTCGGTGGTAATCGCACCAAGCTGGCTCACTACGGCCTGGAAGATAAGGTCTACGCCATCAATACTCGCGCTGTCGAGCTTGCGCGCTCCGGCGGGGGCGAGGAGGTGTTCGTGGTTGGCAGCATCGGCCCGAGCGGACGCTTTCTCGAACCGGTGGGGGATGCTGGTTTTGACGAAATGGTGGAGGTGTTTTCCGAACAGGTGCGTGCGTTTGTCGCTGCCGGTGCAGATGCCATCAGCTGTGAAACCTTTCTGGATATTCGGGAACTCAAAGCAGCGGTGATGGCGTGTCGGGAGTGTTCCACTCTTCCCGTCATCGCGATGATGACCTTTGACGACGAAGGACGCACCGTGCTGGGGACCTCACCGGAGGCTGCAGCAGTTACGCTGGATGCTTTGCAGGTAGATGTGATTGGGAGCAACTGCGGCCTTGGGATCGAAGGGATGTACGCGGTGCTGCGTCAGATGCGCACCTGCACCAACCGCCCCCTGATTGTGCAAGCCAACGCCGGCTTACCCATCCTCCAAGAGGGTGAGACGGTGTTTCCCGCTTCCCCCGAGGAGATGACCTTATACCATCAGCGCTTGATTGAGCTTGGAGTTCGGATTATCGGCGGGTGTTGCGGCACCACGCCGGAGCATATTCGGGTGATGCGTGCGGCGCTGGATACGCTGGAGCACAACTGGTCCCCGCCGCGACGTACCCACGGCTATGTCTCCAGCCGTACCAGTGTGTGTACCTTTGCCCCAGCCTCCCGCTGTGCTATCATTGGCGAACGTATCAATCCCACAGGGAAAAAAGGCTATAGTGCCGAGCTACGCGAGGGTAAAACTGCGTATATCCGCCGTGAAGCTCAAACGCAGACTGCAGCAGGGGCGCATTTGCTTGATGTTAACTGTGGAGCCCCTGGTGTGGATGAGGCGGCGGCGCTGGAGCGTGCAGTCTTTGCTATCAGTTCTGTATCCCATCTGCCCCTGGTGCTAGACTCTTCCGATCCTGTTGCGCTAGAGCAGGCGCTTAAAGCTGTAGATGGTAAGGTGCTTATCAATTCGGTTAACGGCGAAGAGAAAAGCATGGCAGCCATCCTCCCCCTGGCACGCAAATATGGTGCCGCAGTAATAGCCCTGTGTTTAGATGAAAACGGCATCCCCAAGAGTGCAGAGGGTCGCATCGCGATTGCGCGCCGCATCATTGCGCGCGCGCAAGAGTACGGAATTGAGCCCTGCGACGTAGTGGTGGATTGCCTCGCGTTGACTGTCTCCGCAGAACAGGATCAGGCGGCAGAAACCCTCGCCGCGATCCGTACTCTTACCCATACAGATCAAGTCGCAACAGTGCTTGGGGTGAGCAACATCTCTTTCGGATTGCCACGCCGCCCCTTGATTTCAGCCACTTTTTTTGCCATGGCGCTGGAAGCGGGCTTAAGTGCCGCAATTATCAATCCGGCGGATGAACGGATGCAAGATGCCTACCGCAGTGCCATGGTGCTGCTAGGACACGACAAACGTGCCGAGTCCTATGTGGAGGCGTATGCAGGTTCACAGGAGCAGAATTCCACCCCCTCTACCGATGCAAATGCAGCAGAGGAGGGGATCTTGCAGCGCTTAAGTCGGGGGATTATTCAGGGGGAAAAAGACGAAATAGTTGCTTTAGTGGAGCAGGCTCTCGCCGAGGGGCATGAACTTATGTCCATCAGTAACGATGGTTTGCTCCCCGGTCTCGAAGTAGTAGGGCAGCGTTTTGGGGCGAATAAAATATTCCTCCCGCAGGTGCTTTTGAGTGCCGAAACCATGCAGACCGCGTTCACACGTCTGAAGCAGGAACTGGGTGCTTCAGACATGCAGTACCACGGCAAAATCCTTATGGCAACAGTGGAAGGGGATATCCACGATATTGGCAAAAATATCGTTTGCACCCTGCTGGAGAACTACGGCTTTGAAGTTCTCGACCTGGGGAAAAATGTCTCATCCGCGCGCATTGTAGAGCAGGCTCTGGCGCAGAACGTTGATGCCGTAGGGCTTTCGGCCTTGATGACCACCACTCTGCGCCAGATGCAGGTTACCCTTGACGCCCTGCGCGACGCCGGAATCAAGGTGTTTACTATGGTTGGCGGGGCGGTAGTAACTCAAGACTATGCCGATCAGATCGGAGCGGACATTTACGCCGATGATGCGATGGAAGCAGTGGCAAAAGTGAAGAAATTGATGGCGAACACCGCACCCGATAACTAGAGGAGATAGTGCCATGGTTAGTGGATTCAACCACAACTTCAGCTACAAAGGGCATACATACCATGTGCAGACGGAAGATAGCGGCTTGCCGCGGGCGCGTATAACCACACTTCTGTACCGAGCGGGCTCTATCCTCGCGCGCGAAACCACAGACTATACCAACATTAGCACCGCAACAGATCTGCCCTCTAAGGTGGAACACATGATGAGGGAGCAGCATCGCTCCATGCTCAAAAATCTTAAAGATGGAGCGTTCGATGGCAAAATAGCGCAGCTGTCTTCGCCAGCTAACGTTGGTGCAGAGCTGGGGAGTCCACGGGGAGTTGAGGCGCACAAAACTGCGACCTCAGAAACTTTATCGGCCGGACCCACCCCTTCAGAGGCTGTCTCTGTGTCTGAATGGAGAGCCGGACCTCTAGAGGATAAGGTAAAAAAGTATCTTGATGCAGGACGTTGAGGTTTGCTCCTGACGCAATATCTCTTAAAGGCACAGGTTCCGTATGCGCAAAAACAGCCTCATAGTTCGTATCATTGTGATGAACATAACTCTGCTCACCATTGGAATCGGGGTGTTTACCCTGTTCCACTATCAGCGTGATCGCAACAATATGCTGAAATTAACCAGGGATGGGGCAGATATCCTCATGGTAACGGTAGAAAACTCCATCTTTAACTCTAAATGCAAGGGCGATGCTCACACCCTGCAGCGCACCCTGGAGTTGATTGCGAGTGGTCCAAGCCTGCGGGTAGTGCGCATTTTCAACCCCGATACCGGCAACATCGTAAACTCCTCTTTTGCGGCAGAGCTGGATCAACCCATGTTGACCCGGGAGCTCGAAGCGTATCGGCGCGGGGATGATTCTCTAATGCTTGAACACAGTGGGGAAGAGGTGTTGAGCATCCTGAAATCTATCGAAAACAGGCCCGTCTGTTATGAATGTCATAGCTCTGAGCACAAAGTGCTAGGGGTGTTGAATCTCAACTATTCTATTGCTGGAACCAACGAGTTGCTCAGCAGGTCATCGCGCTGTTTCACCTTTTCGATGCTCTTTATCACCCTGTTATTATCCGCAGGAGTTACAGGCATTGTGGTGCGCTACGTGCGTAAGCCGATCCAGATTCTTATCAGCCGCATGGCGCAAGTGGAGGCAGGGGAGAAAAATGTGCGCATGGAACCACGCTATAATGATGAGGTTTCTTACCTGATGCACAGTTTCAATTCGATGTTGGATAAGCTTGAAAAGGCTCAGGAGGAGTTGGAGCAGTACCATTTTCACCAGATGGAGCAGGCGGACAGGTTGGCAGCTATTGGAGAGATGGCTACAGGGGTGGCACACGAAATCAAAAACCCGCTAGCCGGAATCAAAGGAGCTTTGCCCCTTGTTGCGGAGGACTTCCCCCCCGAAGATGAGCGGCGCCAAGTGGTTGAAGATATCATGGCCCAGATTGAGCGTTTGAACAAAACCGCCACCGACTTGCTCAAGTTTGGGCGCCCAGGCACGCCTCAGTTTGACTATCTGAATATTAATGATCTACTCAATGAAACTCTGTTTTTTGTGGCCCAGCATCCCGAAGCCAGAAATATTGAGCAACACCGTGACCTAGGGCAAGATCTTCCTCTGATTTGGGCGGATTGCAAACAGTTGCAGCAGGTGTTGCTGAATATAGTGATCAATGCGTTACAGGCGACCCCTGTAGGAGGCAGTGTCTCTCTTGCCACCGCGCAGGCAACTGTAGGGGGGCGAGAACATGTGCAGGTAACTATTGCAGATAACGGCCCTGGAATCCCCGCAGATTTGCAGGAAAAGATTTTTACCCCATTTTTCACTACCAAAAACCGCGGCACTGGCCTGGGGTTGCCGATATGCAAGCAGCTAGTAAAGCAGAACAACGGACGTATTTATATGCATAGCTCCCCTACGGGCACCGTGTTTACCTTGCAGTTTCCTGTAGTTGAGGCGTTTGAATTAACCGATATAGACAAGAACACCGAAGGGCAAGAATGAAACAGAATCAACAAATACTCGTAGTTGACGATGAACAACTAATTCGCTGGTCGCTGGAAAAAAATCTAGTGAAGCATGGATTTCTGGTTCAGACTGCCGCGTCGGGCGAGCAGGCTTTGGAGATAATTGGCAAAGATGCTCCCGATCTAGTTCTGCTGGATATAAGTATGCCCGGGATTGACGGCTTACGCACCCTCGAAGAGATCAAAAAGAGTGATCCGTTGGTGGCGGTGGTGATGATAACTGCCCTTGGAGTGTTGGAAACAGCAGTTAAGGCGATGCAGCTGGGCGCCTTTGACTACATCCATAAGCCATTTAATATGGATGAACTGTTTGTTGTTATTCAAAAGGCATTGGAAAACCGTGCTCTGAAGCAGGAAGTTGAACGCCTGCGCCGCGAGAATAAACGTAGCTTTGGCATGGGGCAGATCGTTGCCGAAAGCCAACAAATGCGTGCTGTCATGAAGGTGGTAAACAAGGTGGCACGCAGCGATGCTGGCACTGTTTTGATCCAAGGAGAAAGCGGAACAGGGAAGGAGCTGATTGCCCGCGCTCTGCACGAGGGAAGTACTCGCGCAGACGGACCGTTCATGGCAATAAACTGCGCTGCGGTACCGGAAACCCTGCTCGAAAGTGAGCTGATGGGACATGAAAAAGGTGCCTTTACCGATGCCAAAACCCAAAAAAAGGGGTTGTTTGAAATGGCGCATGGCGGCACAGTATTTCTTGATGAAATTGGCGATATGCAGATGGGGATGCAGGCCAAATTGTTGCGTGTGCTGGAGGAGCGCTCCTTCCGGCGGGTGGGGGGAAGTAAAGATGTAAGGGTGGATGTGCGCATCGTTGCCGCCACTAACAAGGAGTTGCTCCAAGAGATCGAGGATGGTTCGTTCCGTAAAGATCTGTACTATCGCATTCAGGTTATCCCTGTTTACCTCCCCCCGCTGCGCGAACGGCGCGAAGATATTCTCCCCCTCGCGCGATTTTTTGTAGAACGCTTCAATCAGGAGTTCGGCAAGCAAGTGAAAGGTTTTACGCCGCAGGCGGAACGCTATCTGCAAGTGTATGATTGGCCTGGCAATATCAGGGAACTGCGTAACATTATTGAGCGCGAGGTGATCCTCGAAGACGTAGAGTATCTAGGCTTAGCCTCCCTCCCACGCACTGCAGGGGAGGGTCTTCTCTACGAAGGTGCAGGTAGATATGACTTTGTTTTACCCCCAGACGGAGTAGATATTGAAATGGTGGAGAAACAACTTATTGAGCAAGCGTTGCAGTTGTGCGGTAACAATCAGTCCCGGGCGGCGCGCAAATTGAGTCTTGGAATTGATGCGTTTCGTTACCGCATGAAGAAATTCGGCCTGTTGTAAAACCTTCTTATTCGAGCGTTTGAAAGGATTCATCCGTGCCACAAAGTCCCCCCCAGCTCTACATTGTCGATGCCTCATCCTATATCTACCGTGCCTACTATGCCATCCGCCACCTGTCTAATTCACGCGGGCAGGCGTGCAATGCGGTATTTGGCTTCACCAAAATGTTGCTGAAGGTGGTGCGTGATTATAACCCCGACCAATTTGTTGTGGTGTTTGATGCTAAAGGGACGACATTTCGCCACGAACTTTATGCGGAATACAAGGCGAACCGCGCTAAAATGCCGGATGATCTGGTGGAGCAGATCCCCCTTATTAAGCAAGTGGTACAGGGTTTCAGATTCGCTACCTTGGAGGTAGATGGTTATGAGGCGGACGATATAATTGCCACGGTGGTAAGTCACTATCGCGACAAAGATATCCCCATAACCATTGTCAGCGGCGATAAAGATCTGATGCAGCTGATAGGGGAGAAAGTCACCATGCTCGACACCATGAAAGACAAGGTGTTCGATCTGGATGCGGTAGCAGAGCGTTTCGGGGGTGGCCCTGAGACGGTAGTTGAGGTGCAGGCTCTTGCTGGCGACAGCTCGGACAATGTTCCAGGTGTCCCTGGAATTGGAGAGAAGACCGCGCGTGATCTTATTGTGCGGTTTGGTACCCTGGAAAACCTTCTTGCCCATATAGACGAGGTGTCAGGAACAAAACGGCGTGAGAATCTCAAAGAATTTGCGGAGCAGGCACGGCTTTCACGCGAACTGGTGTGTCTCAAAAAAGACCTGGACCTGAACCTAACGCAGATGGAATTCGGCATACCGGAACCAAATCGTGCAGAACTGGCGCGTATTTTTCAGGAGTTGGAATTTAAACAGCTGTATGAAGAATTTGCTGAAAAAGAGATCGAAGAGGAGCAGGAGTGCGAGTATCTCTGTGTAACCACCGCTGCAGACCTTCAATCTCTGACTGAGGCGTTGAAGGGAGCAAAATACTTCAGCGTCGATACTGAAACCACCTCACGTGAGGCGATGCGTGCCGATCTGGTAGGGCTATCGTTTAGTATTGAAGCGGCGCATGGCTGGTATGTTCCAGTTGGGCACCATGACACCGAGGGTGCGGCAGATCAGTTGGATCGCAGCACGGTGCTCGATGCACTGCGCCCGCTCCTTGAGGATGAAAATCTCGCCAAGGTGGGGCAGAATATCAAATATGATGCGCTGGTGTTGCGCCGCGCCGGGATTGAGCTGCGTGGGGTTATGGCAGATACCATGCTGCAGTCCTATCTGTTGTTCCCAGCGTCGCGCTCCCACGGGCTGGACTCTATGGCGCAGGAACATCTGCAACACAGCATGCTCGCGTATTCCGAGATGGTAGGTAGTGGTAAAAAAGAGAAAACGTTTGCCGAGGTCCCACTGGCGGAGGCTACTAGCTATGCGGTGGAAGATTCCGATTACACTCTGCGTCTGTATGAGCACTTCACCCCTAAATTTGACTCCGAGGTGGGTAAACTGCTACAACAGGTGGAGTTACCTCTGTTAGGGGTGCTGATCGACATGGAGTGGGAAGGGGTGCGCCTCGACCCTGAACGCCTTAACGCTCTTAGTGCTGATTTCGGCACACGTATGGAGGAGCTGGAAGGATCCATCCATGCCGCAGCAGATACGGAGTTCAATCTCAACTCTCCCAAACAGCTTGGAGAGGTGCTTTTTGATAAACTGGGTCTGCCGCGCGGGAAAAAAACCAAAACTGGCTGGTCCACTGCAGTGGACGTATTAACTCCACTGGCGCAGGAACACGAAATTGTGGCGCAGATCCTTGAGTATCGCTCTCTTTCGAAGCTTAAGGGGACCTATACCGATGCGCTCCCGCGTCTCATCCATCCTGAGACAGGCAAAATTCACACTTCGTTTAACCAGACCGTCACAGCAACCGGGCGGCTTTCATCCAGCAACCCCAATTTGCAGAATATCCCCATCCGTGGGAGCTACGGCCCGCGAATCCGCGAAGCCTTTGTGCCAGATGAGGGCAATGTATTCCTGGCCGCGGATTATTCCCAGATAGAGCTGCGTCTCATGGCGCACTTAGCTGATGACGCGGAGATGATTCAGGCGTTCAATGCCCATGAAGATATCCACCGTCGTACTGCGCAACAGATTTTTAATGTCTTTGGCGAGATGGTCACTGAGGAGATGCGCCGCTATGCAAAGACCATTAATTTCGGTCTATTGTACGGAATGGGGGCATATAGCTTAAGCCGCGAACTGGGGATATCCACTGCCGCCGCCAAAAAATATATTGAGAGTTATTTCGCGCGCTATCCGCAGGTGCTGGAGTTTTTTGAGCACCAGAAAGAAAGCGCACGTAAAAATCTGCATGTGACGACTCTGCTGGGGCGCCGCTGTGCAATTCCTGATATCAATAGTCGCAACCACCAGGTGCGCAGCTATGCAGAGCGCAATGCGGTTAATTACGCGGTACAGGGCTCGGCTGCAGATATTATCAAGGTTGCAATGGTACGGATATGGTCCGAACTTAAACAGCAAAAACTTAAGACCCGAATGCTCATGCAGGTGCATGACGAGCTCGTGTTTGATGTGCCCAAGGCAGAACAGGAGCAGGTGGAACATCTCGTGCGCCATGCCATGGAGAACGTCATGGAGTTGAAAGTGCCTCTGGATGTAAGCCTCGGATGGGGAAAAAATTGGGCTCAAGCACATTGACTGTTGCCATAACGGGCGCTGTAGTTTAATAATCTACTTTCACAAAAGGGAAAATCCTCTGCAAAATCACCCAATTCTAAGGGTTGCAGGAATTTACATATATGGTTCGCGGTCTGGATTCAACAGGGTTAAAGACGCTGGGCGCCTGCAGCACGGCACAGGCATAGATGAGGAGGAATGCTATGGTTAAGAAAATCGGGTTTATTGGTCTCGGAACTGTGGGAAAGTCTATGGCAAAAAACCTGCTGAAGGGTGACTATGACTTGACCGTGCACGACAATAAAAAAGAGGCCGTTGATGAACTAGTTGCCCAAGGGGCACGGGGTGCTCAAACTCCACTGGAAGCAGCACAGGGTAAGGATATCGTTATTACCGTGCTTCCGCATGAGGATGCGCTGAAGCAGGCTCTTTCCAGCAGGGGTGGATTTTTGAGCGGGATCGATCCCGGCACTATTTTATGCGATATGGGCACTCATTGCCTAGAGATGACCCAGGATGTGGCGAAGGTAGCTAAAAGACGTGGAATCCGCTTTCTTGATGCTCCAGTGTGGGGTACGCGTGAACATGCCGCCCATGGGTTGTTGACCATTCTGGTTGGGGGCGACAACGCAGTGGTAAGTCAGTGTCGTGAAGTGCTCTCCCACGTCGGCCTCAATATCCTCCATGTGGGAGAGATTGGCGACGCAACCCGGATGATGTTCGTGGTAACCCTGATGCAGTCGCATCTGATGGAGGCTCTCGCAGAAAGCTTGGTTTTAGGGGAACGCCTCGGCTTCAGCAACGATCAGATCATGGAAGTATTTGATGCTGGCGGAGTAGCTTCACCCTTGCTGCATAAAAAAGGACGCTCCATTGCACGTGGAAACTACCGCCGCAACCTAGCGTTGAAATATGTATATGAAGGGCTGCGGGAAGCCCAAGATGCTGCGGGCATAACCCGTACCCGTTTGCCGGGTATGGAGGCAGTGATCGACGTGTATAAAGAGGCGATGGATCAGGGACTTGGTGAAGAGGATTTTTCCGCGGTTTTTAAAGTATTGCAGAAAAAATAGATTGAGATTGCAGTAGGCGCTAAGTGGGCTTAGCGTGCATACAAGAAAAACATCAAGGGGCGTATTTCGATATAAAAACGAAGTACGCCCCTTGTGTTTTATCCCCCAGTGCAGCTTAAATTCGCCACGTAACCCCCCCCTTGACCCAGCGTCCCGGTGCTGGGGTGAACCCCCCGTCAATATATTCTTTGTCAAACACATTTGTAATTGCAACACCTAGGGTCAGGGTAGGGCTTAACTCCCAGTTCAGGCGGGTATCCACCACAGCGCTTGAGTCGTTGTTCAGACGTTTTTCATAGCGATAAACTATCTGTTGCTGCAAAGTTGAAGTCCAGTTGAGGTCGGTGCGTAGATGTAGTTGATGACGCAGGTGGTTCAGAGTGTATTTTGTTTTTAGGTCTTTGCTGCGCATATCGGTGTCCAGATAGGTGTAGGTTGCTTTTATCCGTTTCAGCATACTTGCATCTCCGCACGGATGTAGAATTTCCACCTCGGTTTCCACCCCTGTAGTAGTGGCGTTGGCGATGTTAGCTACATGCCAGGGCTGTTGCGATTCCGCGCGCACCCACTCAATCAGGTTGTCACTCTCGCGCCAGAAGAGGGCGATGCTAGTGGTGATATTGCTCCACCCCCCTCGCACACCACTCTCCCAGGTCTGCGCTTCCTCAGGCTTTAACGCAGGATTTCCTATATCCATCGGAGTGTTGTAGTACATCTCCGTATAGGTGGGGATACGAAACGATTCGCCAAACGAGGCAAACCAGGTCCAGCTGTCATTTAGCGCCACACTAACATCCATCCCAGGCCAGTACTCCCAGCCCCAGGCGGAATAGTATACGGCAGAAAGTCCTGCTCCCACGACTAAGCGCTCCCCTAACGGGATACGTTGATTGAAAAACAGGCTGTGCTGTCTGCGCGCATGGTCGCCAAGGCTGTTGCTTTTTATCTCTTCCCATTCCGCGTTTATTCCCATGGTGCTAATGCCGCAAGTGGTGTGGGTATCGGCGCTGAATTGGGCAATTAGTTTGTCAGTGGTGGATTCATTTTCATACCAGAGATTGGCGGCGGCATAGGAGTAGGTATCCTCATGGCGCTGATAGCTGATATGGGGGCGTAAATGCCAATTTCCTGCATAGGTGTCCATGAGGGTGTAACCCGTAAAGGTTTGGGTACGTTCTTTCTGCTCCGGTGCATCGAAATAAAATCTACTTGCGCCAAAGTCTTTGTCAATATATCCGCTCCCTATTTCAAGCGTTGCAGCACCAATATCCCTCTTGCTGTGGGTGTTTACACTTTTGATGTTGAATCCGGTTGGTTCGTCGGAGTCAAACCCAGAGGAATAGCGCTGTGCTGCGCTGAGGCGGTGCTTCCAGGCGTAGGTGGCAAAGGTTCCACTACCCCCAGCATGATAGTAGGCATAATCGCCCCCCTCTAGGTGCAATTGGATGCCGGGTAACTCAGGAGCGCGGGTTATGATGTTAATCACACCGGCCATGGCGTTGGCACCATAGATGTGCGCGCCTGGTCCCTTGACAATTTCGATCCGTTCAATGTCGTGAAGTTGCAGGGGGAGATCCATATTGTGGTGTCCGGTCTGAGGGTTGCTCATGCTGATACCATTGAGCAAGATCAGGGTCTGCTCGAAACTCCCACCCCGAATACTTACATCGGCTTGGGTCCCACCATTACGCCGCTGTATATCCACCCCACTGACATACTCCAGCACTTCATACAGATCGGTAGCAGGTGAATTTTCAATTTGCGCCCGGGTTATAACTTCGGTGGAGCGTCCGATTGACTCGATAGGAGCTACAGTGCGAGTTGCGGTGACCATGTATGTGCCTAGATCTGCCTCGGTTTCAAAGGTTGTAGTATCCGCATCCAAGGGAGAACAAAATCCCAATGTTGAATAAAACCATATACATACGCATGAAATTGACGTGGCAACCCACGTATTTGCGCGACAATTATTGCCTGTTTTTAGCATCTTCCCTCCCATAGTCAACTGGTTGTCATTTTAAGTTGACGAGGGTTTACCAGTGGGGCAAAAATATGTCAACAGATATGTTGTAACAACGAGACTAAATCTCTATAATGAATTGCTAGCAGAACATTTGTTTGTTTTTTGACTCAGCACAGCATTGGAGCCGACATTGGTTTGTGTTTATATAGTAACCAGTGGAACATTAGAGCTTGTGCAACTCGACGTGGATGATAGCGATTAGTATGGGCGAACGTTCTTCCATGGTGCATGGACTTTCCAGGCGTTCGCATACGTTTGATGCCCGTACACCACAACTTGAAACCCCGCCGGGAATAATGGTGGTGAATGTGTGCGGAGCCATTCTGCAGATGGACAGAAACATTCAGATCCTCCTGCAGCAGTATGGCTATCACAGTGCAGATGCACTCCTGGGTATGGAACTTGCGGCATGTGTGAAAAAATTCAGTCCAATCGCAACGACAAATGCACCTGACGCTGGAGGTGCTCTAGAATGGGACTGTATCGCCATTTTCAGCCGGATTGCGCCGCAGGATAATCATTGGACGGTGCGCCCCCTTTACGCTGGCGATGGAAGCTTAAGTGCCTTTTGTTTTTTGCATTGCCCGCTTACAGAAAAGGCTGATCACGGTCTCGATTTATCTCAACTGCGCACTCTGGTTGATAGCATCGAGGAACCCCTGCTCGTTACCGATGGCAAAAAACGTGTATTGCTTCTAAACGACGCGGCACAGCGCCTGCTACGTTCACATTGCGAGGTCACCAGTGCTGGAGTGTTGTTGCCGTTTCTCGAGCGTAGCGGTTTCTCTGCGCAACTCCCCGATTACCTGGATACCGTGTTGAATACTGGGAAGAGCATATGTTTTACGCGTGAAATAGCCACCGTCAACCATCGTTGTGAAGTGTATGAATTTGTGTACACCCCTTTGTTAACTAAGGAGGGGAAGGTTGAAGGAGTTATCGAGCGCGCCCGCGATATAACCAAAAAAACCCTGATGAAGAATCGCCTCAATGAGCAGGAAGAACGGGTGCACCAGCTCATTCACTATGACAGCCTGACCAATCTCCCCAGTCGCGTGCTTTTCTCTCAACGCCTCGACGCTGCCAGAGCCGCTGCAGCCGATTCCACACATGAGCTCGCGGTTATCTGCCTTGATCTGGATAATTTTAAAAAGGTGAACGATTCCCTCGGACACGATGTTGGAGACTTGATTCTGTCCGAGGTTGCAGAACGCCTGAGAAGTTGTGTTGGAGTGCGCGATACTGTTGCGCGCCTTAGCGGTGATGCCTTCTTTATTTTGTTGAGTAATTTGCTTGATGCTGAGCACGCGCAGGTGATAGCGCAAAACATACTGTGGGTGTTGCGTAAATGTTTCACCGTAGATGGGTATGAATTGTATCTGAGTGGCAGCGCCGGGATCAGTCTGTATCCAGCAGATGCGACCGATGCGCGTGGACTCATGCGCTGTGCCGATGTTGCCATGCATAAAAGCAAACGCAGCGGCGGCAATAGTGTGCATTTCTTCACCGCAGAGTTGGATCGCAACATTCATGAGTACTTGGTGCTTGAGTCTGATCTGCAGGTAGCATTGGCGCAACGTCAATTTGCGCTACAGTATCAGCCCCAGTACAACATACATTCTGGAGAGATAGTAGGAGTAGAAGCTCTGCTACGCTGGTATCACCCGGAACGGGGTTTTCTCCCCCCGGGAGAGTTTATCCCCATAGCGGAGCAGAGCGATATTATTCTTGAAATTGGCGCTTGGGTTCTAGAAGAGGCGTGTAGACAGAACATGGCGTGGCAGTCCAGCGGGATTGGTACGTTTACGGTCGCGGTCAATGTGTCTCCGCGCCAATTTCGCCACACAGATATGCTAGTCCAGGTTCAGGAGGTGCTGACTCGCACCGGCATGGATCCGAGTCTGCTTGAACTTGAGATAACTGAAGGCACCATCATGAATGACGTTCCAAATGCCATCGAAACCATGTGCGCTTTACGAAATATGGGAATAAAGCTTGCAGTGGACGATTTTGGTACCGGTTATTCATCCCTGAGCTATCTACGCAACTTTGATATCAGCAAACTTAAAATTGATCGCTCCTTTGTGGACACAATTGAGGAAGAGGACGGCTCTGCCCAGATAGCTCACTCCATAGTGGATTTAGCTAAAAATCTCAAACTTGGCGTGATTGCCGAGGGGGTGGAAACCTATGCGCAGCTCGATTTTCTCCGCCGCGTCGGTTGTGAAGAAGCTCAGGGATATCTGCTAAGTCGCCCTGTTTACGCCCACGAGATCCCTAGCTGTCTCTCTTGTAGCGGCATCGGGACAAAGTAACGCCACCTGCGCATTGTACCCAGCGCGGGGGAAGCGAAAAAAACTGCAACTTGGTCAATATTAAGTTATTATGCAGATTTAGATGTATATTTCCCCCCCCTGTTGGGTAATTGAGCTCTAGCGCCGACAGACTCCTCGGAGGAATGGATGTTATACGATAAGGATGACAAGCGGTTGCTGGAAATGCTCCATCGGCGCAACGAGGAACTTGAAACATTGGTTCAGATCGGCAAAACCCTTACATCTACTCTTGATATCGAAGAACTCACCAACATTATCATTGAAAAAGCTAACTTGCTGTTTAAGTCCCGTGCTTGGTCTCTGCTCCTGTACGATGAAAAGAGCAACGATCTTGTTTTCGATGTTGTGGTTTCCGAGGTTGCCGCGCAACTGAAGGGGCAACGTCTGCCTCTGGGGCAGGGGATCGTCGGGTGGGTGGCACAGCACCGTTGCCCAGCTCTTATCGAGAACGCTATTGTTGACCCGCGTTACAACGACTGTTTAGAGACACAGACAGGGTTTGAGGCGGGTTCGGTTGTGTGTGTGCCGGTGGAGATTCAGGGGACGCTGCTAGGAGTTATGCAGCTGGTAAATGGTCTCAATGAACCGGTGTTCGATGAAAACGACCTTATTCTCCTTTCCACTATCTCCGATTATATTGCCATTGGGATATCCAATGCACGTAATTTTAGTAAAGTACGCGAGTTGGTGATTACAGATGATTTAACTGGGCTGCACAATGCGCGCTACTTCGATGAAATACTTGACATAGAGATCAGGCGCTCGCAACGTTTTAATACCCCTGTTTCGCTGGTGTTTCTCGACCTCGACCACTTTAAACGGGTCAATGACCGCCACGGACACTTGATAGGGAGTCAGGTGCTCACAGAGATCGGGCAGCTTATCAAGAAACGCCTGCGTGCAGTAGATTGTGGTGCACGCTATGGTGGGGATGAGTTTGTCATTATTCTGCCGCAGACCGATAAAATGGGAGCATACGAACTGGTAGCTAATCTGCGCCGGCGCATTTGTGATCATGTTTTGATTGCGGAGGATGGCACCCCGATACAGGTTACTGCCAGCTTTGGCATCGCTTCCATGCCCGAAGATGTGGACAACAAACTTGATCTTATCCGCCTTGCTGACAACATGATGTACAAGGTCAAGGCGACTACACGCAACGGGATCATGATGGCGTAAGTTTTTTAGGTAACATTCAGGTTAAATAAGTGCTTAGATATAACAGGTTGCATGTTGGACCTGTTTTTCTGTTTTTGCACTATATCTTATTACCCAACCCAGCTATGCCTCCCGAGGTTAGTGACATTTGTGGAGTCCGTTTATGCAGCAAGAGGACAACATAGAATTGTATCGCCGCACCCTTAAAAAATGGGGCGAACAGGCGCAATACGATCAGGTTATTGAAGAGTGTGCTGAACTCACTACCGCTTTGCTCCACTACCGCCGAGATAAGGCTGATGCGAGTAGAGTTGTTGATGAAATGGCGGATGTTATCCTCATGCTCGGACAGCTGCGCTGGATGTTTGGAGCCGCAGAAGTAGAACGCGCCGTGGAACGCAAACGCGCGAAACTTGAAGAGTTGCTCTTACACGAGGACGCTGCTCTCCGAGGAGATGTTGAATGAAGCTGCCACTGATGAAAGAGGGCATTCTAGAGCGGCGCTATAAGCGCTTTCTTGCAGATATTCGCCTGCCCGATGGAACCTCCATCACCGCCCATACCCCGAATACTGGGAGCATGAAGCAGTGCGCCGAGCCGGGTTTACGCGTGATGTTTTCTCATAGCGACAATCTGCAGCGCAAATATCCCCATACCCTGGAGCTGATTCAGGTGGAGGGGAGTTGGGTAGATATCAATACCCAGCGCAGTAACCGGGTGGTGGAGGAAGCTCTGACGTGCGGTATCCTTGCAGGGCTGGAGGGCTATCGCATCACACCGGAGCAGCGTCTGGGGGAAAGTCGCATCGATTTTCGTCTCGACCCAGAGGATAAAGAGCACCTAAAGAATAAAAATCGATGTAGCGTATGGGTGGAAGTGAAAAATGTAACCTATATGGGGACCTCTGCATGTGCATGTTTCCCTGATGCAGTGACGCAGCGCGGCCAACGCCATCTACAGGCATTGCGTGCGGCGTGTGCGCGGGGAGAGCGCGGAGTTATCCTGTTTCTGGTTCAGCGTGCAGAGGCGCAGGTATTTGCTCCAGCCGCTGATATCGACCCTGATTACGCCCATATTTTGCGTGAGGTGTTGCGTCACGGAGTTGAGCCGCTAGCATATCAGACCGAAACCACCCCCACCCAAACCCGAATTGTGCGGCGCTTGCCGCTTATTGTGTAATGAGTTTGCGCGGCGTAGGTCTGATCACTGAATATAATCCCTTCCACAATGGGCATGTGTACCATGTAGAGCAGGCACGTGTAGCCAGTGGCGCTGATGTTGTAGTGGCCGCCATGGGGGGACATTTCCTTCAGCGTGGAGAGCCAGCCCTGATAGATAAATGGGAACGCACGCGCATGGCACTAAGTTGTGGCGTGGACGTGGTGGTGGAACTACCGTTCCCATGGGGATGCAACAGTGCCCCCCATTTTGCCGCCGGCGCACTGGAGGTGCTGCACGCATTTTCTCCCCATCTGGATTGTTTCTGCTTCGGGAGTGAAAGTGGCACGCTGGAAGAATTGCAGCGCATGGCTGCGGCGATAAGCTCCACTGCTGCAGAGGAGGGTGAGGCCCTCCATTTCCGACGTGGGACGAATTACCCCGCGGCACGGCAGGAACGTCTGCGGCAGAGCAACGTTGGGCAGAGAAGCACTACGGTAGCTACGGCAGCGACTTTCGATCTGCAAGCTCCCAACAATATCCTCGGACTTGCATATCTGCGTGCTCTTGCCGCTGCGCCCCATATTGATTTGCAGCCTTTCACCATCGCCCGCATTGGGGGTAGTTTTCATGCGTGCAAACCGCAGAGCACCGACATTGCAAGCGCCACGGCTGTTCGGCACATGCTGGCGCAACAAGAAGATATTACTCCGTATGTTCCCGCAGTAAGTGCGCGTATCCTGCACCTGGCACAGTGCCACGGCAATATAAGTGACATGGAGCGCTGGTTCATGCTGGTTGCGGCTGGATGTTTGCGGTCGAATGTCGTGGGGGGGGAGGATGCGGATACGCAGATATATCAGTTTCAACCCGGGTTGCGCGCTCGCTTTCTACAGGCAGCGCTGCACGCAACAACCTATGCCGAGCTTGTAGATGGGGCAAAGGCTCGTCACCTCACCCGCACTCGGGTGCAGCGCCTATTATGTTATGCTGCGCTGGGGGTTACCCCTGCACAGATGGAATTGCACCTAAAAGCGGGAGTGCCGTTTATTCCGCTGTTGGGGGCAAGTGCCAGGGGAGAGGCGTTCTTGCGTCAGTGTCGCGCCTCGATGAAGCTTCCGCTAGTGGGGAATTTTTCACGTGTCAATGCGCTGCTCAAGCGTCATTACCACTCTGCACCTGCAATGTTGAGACAGGCGCACCAATTGCTTGAACTCCACAACCGCAGTGCACGCATGTATTCCCTTCTGCTGCCCGGCTGGAAGGGAGGTTCCCGCCATCTGGACTACATGCGTGATCCGCTCCGTTCGGCTGATCTAGGTTAGAAAGAAGGACGGGATACTATCAGGTTGGGGAGTTCATTGGTATCCGCGGCAGCACTTGCCTGTGTATGGGGGAAGTGTTCTACCAAGAGAGCTTCGCAGCGGGCGATGGCGTTGCACACCCCTGTGCAGGCGTCTCCGTGTTTCAAGCCGGCAACAATTTCATCCACCACTTGGTGCCATTCCTCCGGATCAACTCTAGCGTTGATCCCTTCGTCTGCCAAAACCTCTACGCGGTGTTCAAACAGAGAAATAAGAATCAGGATTCCACTCTGTTCACGGGTTTTGTAAATGCCATGCCGGGTAAATTGCTCGAACGCTTTCGCCGTCATGGCGCGTTCCACTTCACTTGGGCTCAGCAGCATCCTTTTTATTCCCGGAAGTTGTTCGAGCATAAAGTAGAAAATGGCAAAACACAGAGTGCACCCGACGGGAAGTTGCCAGAACAGATGCATTTGCTCGGTTGCCGGCATGATCCACAGAGTGATGGAGGTGAGAGCCATGGTGAGCAAGAATGCACTGCACGCTGTGGTACGGCTGTAACTTGAAGCCTGATCTATAATTACGGGGACAATTTCGCCGTGGCTCTGCTCTTCTACCCGCGCTACCGCAGTACGAATCTTCTCCTGTTCTGCGGGGGTAAAAAAACTATGCGCTGCTCGTGGTATCATACTATCTCCTGTGAATAAATGTGAGAGGACGTTTTTTACCACCCACCAGAAGCGCCGCCGCCACCAAAACCGCCACCGCCGCCGCTGAAACCACCGCCGCCGCGTCCTCCGCCAAAGCCACCGGGGAAGAAGATGGACCTTGAACGTCGCCGCCTGGAACCAAAGGGGAGTAGCCCCGGTGCAAGAAACAGCAGCATGATCAGCCAGCCGAAGGGGTTGCGCTTTTCCTTCCCCGCAGATGACCCTGTGCCCGTGTATTCTCCGCGCACACTAGCAGCCATGGCGGCAGCACCGGCTACAATACCTTCTTCAAACATCCCTTGCTTAAACCGCGGTGCGATCTCTAGGTCAATGATACGCCCAGCGAGCAGATCGGTAAGGCGTCCTTCCAACCCTTTGCCCACCTCTATCCTTATTTTGCGCTCATCCCGCGCAACGAGAAGTAATGCTCCGTTGTCGTGCTTATGTTGACCTAGCGCGGTGTTGGAAGCGAGCTCAATGCTGTATTCGCTTAGCGCACGCCCCTGTAGAGAAGGGATAGTGACAACCGCAATCTGGGTGGAGTCGCTCTGTTCAAACTGGCGTAGAAACGTGGTGAGTTTTTGCTCAGTAGCGGCGCTGAGCATGTCGGCCTGATCTGTGACGTAGGCGCTAATAGTAGTTGGAAGTTGTGGCGCCGCTGTCGTTGTGGAAGCGGTCAACACTCCGAACATGCACACACATAGCGTCACGAGTACCGCACACAGCGTAGACCTATGCAGCGTCACAGTTGAAATCAAAATTTCACCTCGGGGGCGGTTTCGGCACCGGTTGTGGCACTGAACGGCTCTTTACGTTCAAGTTTTAACAAAAACTTGTTGGTCAGATTATTTGGAAAGGTCCTGATTGAGGAGTTAAACTTCTGCACTGCGGCATTAAAGCGCTGGCGCGCTACATTGATGCGATTCTCCGTCCCCTCCAGTTGGTGCTGCAGATCGCGAAAGTTTTGACTCGCTTTCAGGTCTGGATAACGCTCCGCCACCAGAAGCAGGCGCGACAGAGCGCCGGACATCTGCTGCTGCGCAGCGGCAAAGCGCTGTAGCGCCGCGGGATCGTTGAGATCTGCGGCGCTGATATTGGTTTGCCCCACAGTGGCACGTGTACGGGTAACGTTCTCCAGAGTTTCCTGTTCGTGGGCTGCGTACCCTTTCACGGTTTCAACCAGATTTGGGATCAAATCCAAACGACGTTGATAGGTCGCTTCGACATCTGCCCACGCCTGCAGCACTGCTTCATCATTGCGTTGGATATCATTGTAACCACACGCACTGAGGCTCAGCATCAGCCCGAAGGTCAAGACAACTGCGAGCAATTTAGACAACTTAGTAAATAACTTTTGCATACGTTTCTCCCGGCGGCGCCACTGCCGCGTCAGAGATGCGCGCGCAATTCAGGCGCTAAAGCCATTAGTGGTATAAAAGGTGAGTGGTGTTAGTTTGTTAGGAATGTTGACAATTGAGGCAGAGCATATAGAAGAATATGTAGAACATGGTTTTACTGACATTGAAGCTTTATTTCTTTATTTTCACCCTGTTTTAACCTCAATTGCGTTCGAGTATAGGATGGATAATACCATGCAGACCTTGACCAGTACTACTCCGGAGTTTGATTTTAATACTTGGGGGCAGAAGTTACACTCGAGCTTTCAGGGCCATATTGACGCCGCCGCGCCTGTACAGCTATCACTGAAGGAGTTTCTCCAGCAGGTGGAGGGCGAGTTATGTGCTGGGCTACATGCTTCTGACAGCGAGATGATTGCATGCAACGCGGGGTGTAGCGCCTGTTGTCGCGTTAACGTGGCCACCCTAGTCCCTGAGGCTTACAATATCGCGGCATATTTGCGCCATACCCGTAGTGCAGCTGAATTAGCACGGTTGCGTGCGCAGATGCGCCAGATGCTCGTGGTGATCGGCGGACTTGATGATGATGAGCGTATCGCCACCAATCAACCTTGTGTTTTTCTCGATCAAGAGGGGAGTTGCTCCATCTATCCCGTGCGCCCTCTCCTGTGCCGCTCTATCACTTCCACCAGTGCAGAAGCGTGCCGCGCGGCACTTGGTTGGACTATGTTTGAAGAGCCAAGCAGCGTGATGATGAATATGTTTCAGAAAGAGCTTATGGATACAGCGTTTACCGCTTTGGCGCAAATATGGCACGAGAGTGGGGGCGACAGCCGCAGTCGAGAACTGACTGCGGCTGTCTATCCCCTAGTGTAGATCTGCTTGGTGAATCTCGCTTCGGTCTGTCTCGGATAAAACGTCAAAATTAGGAGTTGTTCGAGTTGCCCTGCTGCAGGGCGGCAAACTGCATAAGTTGTTGCAGGTCGATGCCACTCTTTTTGACAATCTCCAGCATTACCGGAAGCAGGCGTAACATAAAGCCTGAGTCTTGCAGAGCTTCATCGGCCAGATCCGGCAGGGCCGTGAGGATGAACTCCTGTTTTTCAGTGGTGGTTAACTGCATAACTTGCTGCTTCAACTCTTCAATGTTCATAGGTTTTTCTCCAATTATTTCGGAAAGGCGATATTGTAAACATCGGTGTAATTTTTGGCAAAGTGTACTTCCAGCCCCTCGCGCAGATGTTCGGGGAGGTCTTCAAAGTCTTTACGGTTACTCTCTGGGAAGATCAGCACTTTCAAGCCACTGCGGCGCGCGGCGATAGTTTTCTCTTTTACTCCGCCGATGGGAAGCACCTGACCTGTGAGGGTCAATTCTCCGGTCATTCCCAGCTTTTTTCGCACCGGTGTGTTTGAAATCATGGAGAAAAGTGCAGTTGCCATAGTTATCCCTGCGGAAGGTCCATCCTTTGGGGTTGCTCCGGCGGGGACGTGCATGTGGACAAAGTGGTGGTCAAAGAAGTCCTCCTGCATGCCGAAGTGCTTCAAATTCCCCATAACAAAGGAGTACGCAATCTCAGAACTTTCCACCATAACCTTGCCTAGTTGACCAGTCTGCTTGAACCCTTTATTGCTGGTTTTTACCGCGGTTGCTTCGATTTGGAGGGTTGCCCCGCCTAAGCTGGTCCATGCAAGCCCAGTAGCTACGCCGGGCACATTTTCAAACACCTCATCTTGACTGAACACCGGCTTCCCAAGGTATTTTTCCAGATTGTTTTTGCGCAAAATGAGCTTATCTTTTTGCGCATCGCAAAAAGCCATCGCTGCTTTGCGCATAATCTTTTTAATTCGGTTTTCCAGTCCTCGCACCCCAGCCTCGCGTGCGTAATCGTCTACAATAGCTTCGAGGGCATCCTTGCGGATACTTACCTGTTGCCGCGTCAGACCGTGGCTCTGCAGCGCTTTAGGGATCAAGTAGCGTTTCGCTATTTCAACCTTTTCCGCCATGATATAGCCCGAAAGGCGGATAACTTCCATGCGGTCGAGTAAAGGCGCAGGGATGGTATCGAGCTGGTTTGCGGTGGCGATAAACAGGACATTGGAAAGGTCAAAAGGGACATCCATGTAGTGATCGCGAAAGCTGCTGTTCTGCTCTGGATCTAACACCTCAAGCAGGGCTGAAGCAGGATCTCCATGAAAGGAAGCACCGATCTTGTCGATTTCGTCCAGCATCAGCACTGGATTTGAACTCTTGGCTTGTTTAATCGCCTGAATAAATTTACCCGGCATCGCCCCAATGTAGGTGCGCCGATGCCCCTTGATCTCTGCCTCATCGCGCATCCCCCCGAGGGAGAAACGGTAGAAGTTGCGCTTCAGTGCATGGGCAACACTCTTGCCAATGGAGGTTTTTCCCACCCCAGGAGGGCCAACCAAGCATAGGATAGAGCCGGAGATATCCCCCTTCATCTTCCCGACGGCGATAAATTCGAGAATCCGCTCCTTCACATCCTCCAAGCCGTAGTGGTCCGCATCTAGTGCCTTGCGTGCCCTGGCGATATTGTAGGAGTCCTTGGTGTTTTTCCCCCACGGAAGGATGGTAAGCCAATCCAGGTAGTTACGGCTGACGTTGTATTCCGGTGAGCTTGGTTCGATGAGTTGGAGTTTCTCAAGCTCCTCATCAACCGCTGTTTGCGCTTCATCGTTGAGTTTAAGATCCTTCAGGCGCTCGGTAAATTTTTCGATTTCGCTGACTTTTCCCTCTTTCTCCAGCCCAAGTTCTTTTTTAATCGCCTTGAGCTGTTCACGCAGGAAAAACTCACGCTGCTGGGCAGACACCTTTTTTTCAATCTGCTTGGAAATTTTGCTCTGCAGGCGCGAGACCTCCAGTTCTTTTTTTAGCAGCACCAATACCTGATCGATCCGTGCGTGTACGTTGAAGGTTTCCAGGACCTGTTGAAGTTCTTGTCCATCTGCAGAGGTAAGGTTAGCCGCAAAGTCTGCAAGCTTGCCGGGATCATCCATGCTGGAGCGTCCCAGAAACATCTTGATCTCTTCGGAGTACAGCGGGTTGATTTGCACCAGCTCTTTGAGAGTGGTGATTATCGCCATGGAGTACGCCTTAAGCTCTTCGCGTTGAGCATCTTCAGGCGTTTTAAGGTATTCCACGCTTCCAACCAGACCATCCTCGGTTTCGTGCAGGTGCTTAATGGTGAAGCGTTCGAGGCAATTGACCAGAACCTGAATATTGTCTTCTTCGCTTTTCAGAATTTTTACAATCTTCCCCACAACACCAACTTTGTGGAGATTATCCGGTTCATCCTTCCCCTCAGTGTTGCGCACTAGCACCATGCCGATAGCGTGGCTGGGGCTATCCGCCGCTTTTTTAATGATGTCTACTTTCTCTTTCCCACTGATGCTCATGGGGATGAGGATGTTGGGAAAGGCCGGGCGTGGACGTAGCGGGATGATGGGAATTTGCTCTGGAAGGACATCGGAAGCAAGGAGCAGAGCTTCACTTATGTCACCGATATCTTCAAACTCATCATCACCATCCGAAAACATCGATTCGTCATCTATATCATCGTAATCTTCGCTCATAAACAGCAATCCCTTTCACGGTGTGAATATTAAGTGATTTTTCAGACAGTAATCACTGTTCTGGAGCATGTCAACCGCCGCTGCGCTTTTATACGCAGCGGCGCGCGGTTTGCGGTGGGGATATATTAGCGTAGGATGGGATGTTCTATGCGCCCACCGAGGCGGATAAGATACCCTTCAGCATCTTTTCGCACTCCGGTTAAACTCAAGAGTTCTTCGAGTTGCGCGTATTCGGCAGGGATATTGTCTATACGCAACTGCAAGTTCATGCGAGCTTTAGGAGTGAGTTGCGGAGGGGTTATAGAGCCACTGCCCGAAAGTTGAAATGCCCCGCCAGGATTCTGGAGTTCAAGTTGCAACAGGTGCCCCTGTTCTTCTAGGGTAAGCTCTAGATCTCCCAAGTTTGTTACACTTTGTCCTAGCCCCACCTTGTCCAATCCATGTATACGTACCCCTTTAAGGATGATCTGCCCATGGCTGGGAGTTACCGCATCAGAGACATGCGCGTCAATCTGCGCGTACTCAAGCTCACCCTCTATCCTGATTGAGCTGAATCCGGGGATGGTAGCGCTGAGGTGCATCCGTTCAGCCTCAATAGTGGTGGTGCCGCTACTGGTGTAGAAAACCTCAAAGGACCCACCAAACAGTATACCAGATGCTACGATTCCAGGTTGTAAGCGGATGAGGCTGCTCCACGCTGGCTTCACCTGTAGGGGGGCAATGGTAAGAGGAAACTGGGGGATATCTACGGAAACTTGCTTCCCTTTTAAGGTAAAGGGGAAACTGCGTTCGAGATGGTGAATTTTGAAGCTGAAAGGGGCCTGGCGGGCGAGTTCGGCGTTGATGCGGCGCTCTAGACTCGCATCGGGGAACATAAACCACACCCCAAGCACAAAGGTCATTCCACTTAAAGCGATAAACGCAAGGATGTATGCAGCCCTCTTGCGCAGTGATTGTTTGAGATTTGGTGTAGTCTCAGCCATAGATTATCCTCTCCCGAAGGTGGAGATTGTCAAGGAGGCGTCAAATAGAGACTTATTCTCAAAGCGCACCCTCAGGTCCAGTCCCTTTACCCGCAGGGGACGTTGCGACTGTTCCAGACGTTGGAGCAGGTCCACCGCTTGGCGCAGGGAGATCCGTTCGATTCTCACCTCCAGCCCCTCTTCTACCATATCATTATGGCGTATTGGTGCCACAGGACGCATGGAAGTGAGTTTGTCGCGCCCCGCAACCTGCTGTACTTGGTTTTCCACAAAACTGAACAGACCGGAGACATCCTGCTGATCAGTGCTGATCTGTTTTATCTGTTGCGCTAGGCTCTGGTACTCCTGCTGTAGAACGGTTACTTGCTCCAGTTGGGTTTGTCCGGCGCTTATTTTTCGCTCAAGCCCCTGCATTTTGGAGGTATACGGGGCGATGATGCCTACATAGAGCAGCACCGCAACACAGAACACGATTCCCGCGCCCAGGATCATTTTTTCACGCGTGGACAGGTTTCTAATCACTGTGAACCTCCGGCGGTAGAAATGTTTATCTGGAGCCTGAAGCCAACTTTATTTCCTTCAAGCCCAGTTTTGGCATCGAAAATGCGTACTGAGCTGAACAGCGGTGATTGACGCAGGCGTTCCCCCAGGCGGTTGACACTATCGAAGTCGGTAGTATCTCCGCTGATATCGAGGGAGTCATCGACGTAGCGGAAACGCTTCACATCCAGGGTTATCTCCTCTGGTGCCAGGCGCGATACTTCGCGCAGCGCTGCCAGAGGAGATGCTGAATTACCTACCCCCAGCAGGGCGGCACGCCGCTTCAGCTGTTCGAGCTCTGCCTGAATCTGGCGCGGGATATCCACAATAACATTGGTGTCGGGCAGGGTCTGGCGAAAAACCTTGCTCATCTGCTGTTTATACGTATCCACTTGTTGGACTTTGTGCCGATACGTGGTTAGCGCAGTGACTCCCCCCACAAGAGCAGTAAAAAGCAACAGGGTTGCACCTACATAGAGGTGTTTTTTTATGGAATTCCAGCTCCCTTTGAGAACAAACATCCCTTGGCGCAGATTGAAACTGCGCTCTTCGCGTGCCATGGCGAGGGCACATACGGGGAGAAACTCATGCGGCACAGGCTCCCCTTCCAAGGTAAGGGGGAGCTTCAGCAATTCGTATCCGCGTTGTTGCAGCTGCTCTTCCACCTCAGGGGTGATGTGTTCCCCCATAAGGAGTAGCGGCTGTGCTTCGACATTGTTGCTGCGCCGCAACAGGGCAGCTTCTTGCTCAATACGTTGCCACAGGGGGGGATCTGAAGGTGTTCTGCGGCAGTTTTTATATGCACTAATGTTTTCATCGTTGATGGAACACAGCGCGAATTGATCGGCATGAACCTTAACCAGCAACCCATTTTGGTGCCAGGTAATAACTCCGCCAGCCTCGGTAAACGGACTCAGACCCAGGAGTTGCAGCGGTATGCGGGCCTGATCCAGAGGGGCAAGAGCCGCGGCAATGGAAGTATCCGGTACTGCGACGCTGATGCTGGCAAAACCCTCCTCTGCTGGGGTAGCAGGGGTAGATGCGATGGTGTGCTCACTGATGTCAGCGGGAATGCGAGATTCCATTTCAATTCGTGCTGCAGCCTCAATTTTGTTTTTATCTTTAAAGGGGAAGCGGAGGGTACGCACGAAACACTTTTGCCACGCCAATGCGGTGCAGAAGTGGTCGCTGAAGCGTGGCGGTTGTTCCAGCATCTCCAGCAGGGTAGCACCAATATCACTTTCGGGGGTGATCTCCCGCTGGTGCAACGCAACAACCTGAGGCGGATTTTTTTTCCCGTCTAGAATTGCCATGCGGATGCAGGTGGGGGTGATTTCAAACCCGACTTTGCGCTGTATCATAGTGGTAAACCCAGTCTGTTCGAGTTTCTATTTAGGTAACAGTTAAAACATCCATTTAGGTAATATGTGGCTATTTAATATCAGGAACTTCAGTGGTTCAAGCATTAAAAAATGCGTAAAAACAGCAATCTCCCCGATGATTTTTCCAGCGTGGCACTAATACTCTTGGGGCTGGAACCCACGTAGGCTGTGCTATGGATGGTATATATATCCGCACTTACCTTGAGGTGGGTGTTGATTGCCCAGTAAAAATCCTCCCAGCGTGGCAGCAGTTGCAGCTCTTCGAGGGAGCGATAGGGACGTTGGCGGCTCTGCTCTGCAATCAGAGCTGCAGTATCCATGTCCATCTCTTGCGCCAAAGAGAATAATACCTCCGGTGTGGCTGAATTGAGGTGGATCTTATCTGAACCGTGCACGCTCACGTGGGGGCGTAATGTTTCCACCTCCTCAGCACTGAAGCCAGCGATCACCTTGAGTTCATCCAAGGTGTCAAGGGGAGCATTTTTACACACAACATTGTTTGACTGCGCTGCATAATAGCCCGCCTCAGCTCCAGCTGGGCGTGGGTCATCGTCTGCATCTATCCAGTCGATAAGTGCATCTACATGCGCTTCAGGATCGGGGATGCCGAGGATGTCAAACAGACGCACGCACCGATCCACCACCACCACATCTGGGTTGCCATTTGCGCCCACTAACGCGTTGAGGTTGATCTTCCCATCCTGTGCCTCAATTTCAATATTGATAGTGCCGATATCTCCCACTGGGTAGTTAGGGATCCCCTGTGCCCATGCTTCAGTGGCACCATCATATTCGTTAGTGTCGATGCTTAGCAGGTGGCGTCCCACTTCTATTCCCCCGCGTGCCACATATTCTGCCCTGGTCTGGTCGCGAAAGGTTTCCACCAGGCGCAGGTTGACGTAGGAGTTAAACGCCATCTCACCCACCAGCGCAGTGAGAAGCGCGGTGAGAGCCAAAACCAGCAGCAGCGCCATCCCTTCCTGTTGCTTCAATCTGTGCATTATGTCTGCCCGGCCATGAGAATATCGAAGGCGGTTACGCATTCTACTTCGTGCCCTTCACAGGCGAGAAGCAGACGTAATTCTACAGTCTGTGGCAACTTGTTGTGCACGTTGCTATCCCAGGTGTTGTTCCAAGCAGCACCATCATGAAAGCGCCACTGCAATTCAACAATCTTCGAACTCAAGCGCCGCCACTGCGGGTCATTCTGCATAGCATACACTGGGAGACTGTAGCGCTGTAGCCGCAGCGTTTCGTTCTCGCCCTGTGCTTGGGTGCGATAGCTTACTTGCTGAAGGCTTACAGCTCCATCTGCCTGCGGTACCGAGGTTGAAGTGAAAGTAAGAAATCCCTGTTCACCACTGCGAAATTCTGCCTCTGGAGTGTTGTTGAGCAGCACACATGCGCCTAACTCTTGCTGCAGGCGATTGACGATACTGCGCGCGTGGTGGTAGCACATGGCGCGGGCGCGCACCTCACGCTCCGCACTGCTGACGCGGGTGAAAATGCCGTACACTCCAGTGAGAACCAAGCTGGATATAGTTACTGCCACCAAGATCTCGATAAGGGTAAATCCGCACACGTTTTTAGTGTAACGCAAGGGTGGACGGGTGCGCGTGACGCACCCACAGCGCGGAAAAAGGATCTGAGTTTTTTCAGTTGAAGGTAAATGAATCAATAACCACCTCATCATTTTGCGCTTCAGCGCCCCAGCGCACGCTTACGCTCACCTGTTGTACTCCATCGAGTGGGGTAGGGAGGTATTCAACCTCCCACGCATATATGGAGTAGGGCTCTTCATAGGAGCCGGAAAGCTCTGGAACGGTTGCGATGCCAGTGCGCGCCTGAGCTTCAAGTTCGCTCATTTTGTGCTTTGCCAGCATCGTTGCGGTGGTGATGTGTTCAACTCTGCCTTGACTGTGGATACACGTATTGACCAAGCTCAGGCACGCGACAAATGCGGTACCCACAATAACCACAGCGAGCATCACCTCCAGGAGGGTGAAGCCTTTTTGACTTTGGAAGCCTGGGTCAACCTTAGCCCTCAAAATCATGGTACCCCTCTTCAGTTTCAGTTATTCCACTCAACGGGAGGAGGTGAATGCTTAAATCCTTAACCTTGGACCCTGAGCCGCTCTGGAGATGGATGGTTGACGCCGGCATCCACCCCTGCGGGTAGATGTTGATAGTGGCGGTGCCATCACTGACCTTGCCTATATCTTCACTCCAGATATCCCGAATGCGGACCGTATTATCTAATTCAAGGGTACTACGTTTATTTTCGATGCCACGCCATTCGCCCGCTCCGTCGACAAACTCGAACTCAAAAAGTCCGCGCTCCAACGTGCACCGAAGCCGGTGTTGTGCGCCAGTTATGGCAGCTTCATTGTACAGATATTGTACTACGGTGGAGATTTTTCGCGCATCAGCGTGCAGCGCCGAGGTGGAGCTGGAGTAAAACAGTGGGATACTCAAGGTGGCAAACAGACCGAGAAGAAATACCACCATCCCCAGTTCTACCAAGGTGAAACCACGGGAATTATTCAATCTCCCAGCTCTTGATATCGGCATTGTTGCCCTCGCCACCAGATTCTCCATCTGCGCCGTAAGAGATCAGATCGTAATCACTGTTGAGACCGGGGGAGAGATAGACGTAGTCGTTACCCCAGGGATCTTTTGGTATTTTACCCAGATATCCCCCCTCGCGATACCTAATGGGGATGCGCCCTTTTTCTGGTTTCTCTACCAAAGCCTCGAGCCCTTGGGAGGTCTCAGGAAACATGCCGTTATCAAGTTTATACAACGCTAGTGCTTCTTCAATGCTCTTGATCTGCATCACTGCTTTGGTGCGCCGTGCCTCTTCGGGGCGGTCCAGCAATCTGGGAACCACCAGCCCTGCGAGAATCCCTAAAATGACGACAACAACCATAACTTCAATAAGGGTAAATCCACGCTGGGCGTAAAGTCGAGATGGTGAATATTTCATGTTCTAGCTCCTGTCGAGTATGTATTTATAGTAATAAATGACTAAATTATATCGGTAAAACAGATTTTATCCGAGCCCCTGGCTCGCCTGAAAAATTGGGAGAAGCACTGCAAGGACGATAAATCCGATTACCGACCCCATCACCAGAATCATCACCGGCTCCAGGAGGGAAAGCAGCCCCCCTAGGGTTATCTCAATTTCGCGATCCTGATTGTCAGCAACCTTAAGGAGCATCGTATCCATATTCCCGCTTCGTTCTCCAATGGCGGTCATCTGCGCCATCAGAGGTGGAAACAGGGCCGAACTGCGTATCTGTTGTGCCAAACTCGCACCTTCGCGCACCGCTTTGGTGTTGTTGGTCACGCTCTGATGCAGATAGCGGTTTTGCAACAAACTGTTGCTGATCTCCAGTGCTTGCAACAGGGGCACCCCGCTTTGGAGTAGGGTTCCCAAAGTGCGGCTGAAGCGGGCCGTGGCAATAGTGCGCACGATATTGCCGAAAAAGGGCAATTTCAGAATGGTCCGATCAAGCTTGAGGCGTCCTTTAGGGGTAGCGTGGTAGCGCCCCAGCGCCACCAGCGCTGCACCAAGGGTGAGTGCCATAATCCATCCGTAAGATCCAAGGGTATCGCTGATTGCGATCAGAAAACGGGTTGGGCCGGGGAGGGTTTGTCCCATGTCGGTGAGCATTCGGGTAACCTTGGGTACGACAAAGGTTACCAAAAACAACAGCACCCCCGTGCCCACAATGGCCATCAGGGCTGGATATGCAAGGGCGGCGCGGGTTTTAGATTTCAGGCGCGCCTGTTCTTCCATAAAATCGGCAAGACGCAGTAACACCTTATCTAAGGAGCCACTGCTCTCTCCCACCTGTACCATGTGGCGGTACATCTGCGGAAACGCCTTCCCTTGCTCTTCCATCGCCTTGTGGAGTGACATCCCCTGCAAGACAGAGTCGCGGATCTGCCCGAACAGCCGTTTGTGCGAGCTCTTGTCGCTTTGATCTACCAGATACGCCAGTGCTTCATCCAAAGGGACTCCCGCTTCCAACAAAGTGGCAAGGAGGCGGGTGCTGGTAGCCAGTTCGGTAGTACTAAGGCGGATAGACGCGGAGGGGAACAGTTGGCGCATGCGCGATTCTGCCCGTTTACGCCGTTGTTCTGAAATACTGCTGACGTAGATATGCTGATGGCGCAGTTTCTCCAGCGCAGCGCGCTTTCCACCTGCTTCTACCGTGCCTTTGGTAGTTTTCCCTTTTTGGTCAAAACCGTGGTAGTCAAACAGTGGCACTTTAGCTCTCCTCCTGCGTAACCCGGATCACTTCTTCCAGCGTGGTTACCCCCTGGCGTGCCAGCTCCAGTCCTGCGTTACGTAAAGGGATCATCCCCCCCTCTATCGCCAAGGTGCGGATGGTGCCCGCATCGGCATTGGCGAGGATCGCAGCGCGGATTTTTTCGTTAATACTGAGAAGCTCGTATACTCCGGTGCGGCCGCGGTAGCCAATATCCATACATTTGGCGCACCCACGTCCGCGGTAGAAAGAATCTCCTTGGGCGGGGTCGATGTTGAGGCGTTTCAGCATGGTAGTCTCTGGGGTGTAGGTTTCGCGACAGTGCGGACAGATGGTGCGTACCAGACGCTGGGCCAGAATCCCCACCACCGACGAGGAGGCGAGAAACGGTTCGATCCCCATCTCTACCAGACGGGTAAGTCCCCCCGCGGCATCGTTGGTATGCAGGGTGGAAAACACCATATGGCCGGTAAGGGCAGATTGAATCGCGATCTCTGCGGTTTCCTGATCGCGGATCTCCCCCACCATAATTACGTCTGGATCCTGGCGCAGAATGGAGCGCAGACCGTTGGCAAAGGTCAGATCTATCTTCGGATTGACTTGAATCTGTCCCACCCCGCTAAGCTGATATTCAATGGGGTCTTCTACGGTGATGATATTCTTCTGCTTCCGATCCAGACGGCTCAAGGCTGCATACAGGGTGGTAGTTTTACCGCTACCGGTAGGGCCGGTGACTAAAAACACCCCATGGGTGGATTCGATCATCTTCTCCATCTGGCGCAATAGTTCATCCTTCATCCCAATATCTTCCAGGGCGAGAACATTGCTGCTCTTATCCAGCAGACGCAATACCAGACGCTCACCAAATGCAGTAGGGAGGGAAGACACCCGGACATCAATATCTTTGGCTGCGATACGCACCCGAAAGCGTCCATCCTGAGGCAGGCGTTTTTCTGCGATATTAAGCCCTGCCATGATTTTGATACGTGAATTGATGCTGGCGCTGGCGTTCAGGGGCGGGCGAAGCACCTCGTATAAAATGCCGTCGATCCGATAGCGTACCACCAGCTCGTTTTCATACGGCTCAATGTGAATATCGCTTGCCCGTTCTTTATATGCCTGGGTGATAAGACTGTTGACGAAGCGGATTACCGGTGCTTCGTCACTGCTGTCGAGCAGATCATCCGGCTCCAGCCGCGGTGCGTTGTCGCCCTGATCGCCATCCATATCCGCTACCATCTCTGAAGCGCCGCCGGCGTGGATTTCATAGCTGCGGTTGATTAAATCCAGGATCGCATTAGCCGGAGCGAGATAGAGTTCTAGCGGGGCATCCACCAGCGCTTCGAGATCGTTAATGGGGGCCGCAGCATAGGGGTCAGTGATAGCCACGCGCAGACACTCGTCTACCCATTCCAGCGGTATAATGCCATGTTCTTTGACATAGTTAAGGGGAAGCAGCTCCAGCAGAGAGGTATCGTTTACCGCTTCTGGCAACTGCGCAACGCAGGGGATACCAGACTGGAGCGCCAGTGCGGTGCACAGCTGTGCCGCAGTCAGGCAGCGCTGGTGCAGGAGGATCTGTCCGAGTGGCTGGTGCTCATCTGCCTGCTTGTGCAGAGCCGCGTCGAGGTCTTCTTGGCTGATACTGCCTTCACGCAGCAGGATTTGTCCCAGCAGTTGTGTGTTTTCCATCCCTACTTCCGCTCCGTGACATCAGATGCCTGTCCCAATTCGATACGTAATTTATCAAATTCCAGTTGTTCATCTTTGGTGATTTCATCCAACACCTGCGCCGATTCGATGATGGTGGGGGTTATAAAAATAAGCAGGTTGGTCTTCTTGTCTTCAACATACGAGGATCTGAACAGATACCCGAGCAGCGGAATATCTCCCAGCAGAGGTACCTTGGTTATGATGCGCTGCTTGTCGGTTGAAATAAGACCACCCAGAACGATATTCTGACTATTGCGAGCCAGTACCGTACTTGTCAACTTTCGGGTTGTGAACGTCGGTCCCACTTCGTCGACATTGCCAACGGTGTTGGTGTTGTCGATGGCGGTGGTCTCCTGGTAGATCTTCATGCGCAGCTGGTCGCCGTCGATTATCTGGGGGGTAATGCGCAGGATCAGGGCGACATCTTTCCGCTCTACCGTGGAACTTTGGGCCAGACCATCTCTGCTGCCCGTATCGGTCAAGGTTGAGGTGATAATAGGGACGTTGCTCCCCACTATGATTTCAGCTTCCTCGTTATCGGAGGTGAGCAGACGTGGCGCGGAGAGGATGTTGACATCGCTGTCGGTTTTAGACAACCTCAACAGGGCGGAAAATGCGGGGATGCTGATGGTATTACCGCTTGTGTCGGTATAGCTTATCAATTTTCCGAACCCGCCGGCGAGTATCCCCTGCACCGAGGTGTTCAGGAGGCTGGCATCGACAGTGCCATCCATATTGATGCTTCCACCGATAACCCCATCACTCCCGGCTTCGAAGCCACCTTGCAGTCCGATGCCCAAGTCTTCCGTGGCCTGCATGGAGAGTTCAAGAATCAGAGCCTCCACATACACCTGGCGTCGCTGGACATCCAGTTCGCGGATGATATTCTCAATAGCGCGGTAATCCTCTGGGGTGGCGTTAATAATCAGGGAGTTGGTGGGTTTATCCGGCGAAATGGTGATGGCGGATGAAAAAGCAGTTTTGGCCATGCCGGGGCTGGTTTTATCCGCGCCAGGTTTTTCACCGCTGAGCATGGTGTTAAGACTCTCACTTAAACTGACAGCATCGGCATTTTTGAGCGCATACAGGTTGATGCGCGACTGATCCTGTGTGGGCTTTCGGTCCAGTTCCTTGATCAGATTGGTGAGCAGTTTCAGCTCTTCATCGGTCACCGCGGCAATTAGTTTGTTGGCACGTTCATAGGCGATGATTTTGCTTTTTGTGCTGGTGGAGCTGGTGGTTACCTTGCGGTCGCGTCGGGTGCGGGCCGAGGTGGTATCCCCGCTTTCAAGCAAGTCGTTGCAAATTTTGGCGGTCTCTACCGCATCTGCATAGCGAAGCTCGATGACGCGCATCTGTTGCACATCACCAGGTTGATCCAGTTCGCGTAAGATGGTGGCAAAACGCTGAATGTTGGCGGCATTATCGGTGATGATAAGTTTGTTCGAGGGCTCATACACCACGATATTGCCGGTCTGTGCCATCAGTGGACTGATGATGGCGCTTGCTACGTCTGCCGCATCGATATGCTTCAGGGTTAACATGCGGGTGACATACTGGTCGCTGGAGTTGGCGTATCCGGAGGTGGGCAGACTGTTGACCCGCGCATCCTTGATCTCAATAATCTTATTGGTGCTCCCCGAGGGCACTACGGTGTAACCCTTGATATTCATAACCGTGAGAAAAAGCCGGTACGCTTCGTCGCGCGTCATGGGTTGAGAGGAGATGATAGTCGCTTTGCCGCGGACACTTTGGTCATAGACGAAGTTTTTCCCCGTGAGTTCGCTGATGGTCTGGATGAAATCAGAGAGCTCAATATCCTTGAAATCAAGGGTGATCGCTTCTTCAGGCGCAGCTAGCGCACTGGTCCCTGCGTTCCAGACGCCGGGGAGAAGCAGGGCCAGGGCCAGAATGGCGGCCGTTACAGAGCGGCAGATAGGTCGAGTTAACACCGGTAATCTCCTTTGTTTTATCTGATTTCGTACTTAAACGTCATCGGAGTGTTGTTGCGTTCTATCCCAAGGTCCATGCTTTTGCTTTCACGCAGTTGTTGAAATACTTGCAACCCTTTTTCCGGACTGTCGAGGCTGATACCATTGACCTGTTTGAGTATGTCCCCCCGTCTTAGCCCCATCTCGGTAAGTAGGGTGCCAGGCTGGATATACTTTACCACGAAGCCTAGGGTCTGCCCTTGGTTTACCACCGGCTCTACCCGAGCTTCGCGCACTACGGTGGCGATGTTGCTGCGTATTAGTTCCGCACGCTCATTGCTTATTCGCCAGCTGGTATCATTGACTTGTTGTATACCCCCGCTGCCAGAGGCCGATATGGAGCCGCGTGCGGCACTGTCAGAAGTCGAAACCGGAGAGGCACTGACGCCAAATTCGGCATCAAGTTCGAGAATCGATATGGATGTGTCTGAGTTTTCCACATATACACGCAGACGTTCAATTTTTACCACTTTGGCACTGGTGGCGATGGGGTCACCAAGACGATAGACTCCGATCTCCCCGGCGCTACTTATAACCGCAAGGGCCTCTTGTACACCCGCTATGGTTCCAACCAGCTGCAGATTTTTTGCTTCCTTGATGTTGCGTCCAGCAAGCTCCGTATCGGAGAGCGCATTCCCGCTTCGACTTTCCTCCGCAGCAGAGGAGCCATTTCCCGTGGTAAGAGTCGTACTGTGTGGCGCGTCCCCAGAAGAGACATGGGCTGAATTGAAGATATTGCGTTGCAAAATGACTTTGTTGTCTGGGGGTAAGGTGTTACTTGGGGCTGCTTTCTGTTGCTCTAGCACTTGGGATATATCAATGCCAGAGTCCAGATACAGTGCGGTAGCATTGCTGAATGCCCATGCCAGAGACAAACCAAGCAGAATGCTTAGTAGGGCATAGTAGCAGGGGAGGATGCGGTGCAAATAGGCAAACATTCCAACTCCATTCAAGGTGGGGCGATTCTGTAAGAATACGCATTCTAGCAGAAAAGTGGGTGTTTTTATAATGGTTATTTTAACGCAATGTAAAAGTTTGGTTAGAGGATGTGTTGAGTGTCTTACGGGCGGGAAGATAGGGGGCAACTACGCGTACACGCAACCATAATATGCTCGGCCATCCCGCGCCCCAGCGCGACATTGGTTCCTTTAACCGAAATAACCATAGGTCCCCGCCCGCACGAAATAATGCGGATCTCCTCACCGGGTATCAGCCCCATTCCGTGTAAACGTTTGCGTAAATTGGGGCAGCCGCTAAAGCCCTTAACGTAGACCACTTCGCCACATTTGCATTTTGATAATGGACACATGAAATATATAAATCCCAGGGGTGTAAGCCCGTGTGTGAAAAATAATCATTCAGTCTCTTTGCCGTTACGCGTTAACGAGGCTGAATGCTAGTGCAGAAGCGCTGTTTTGTGCGGTTAGTAATGGATGCAAGTGTAGAGATGTGGATGGTGAGCGTCAAGATGATAATCCGACGCTGGATCCACGTCGCTGCGATCTGGATTTAGTGCGGGAGTTCCACCATTTTTTCCCCCCCAGTGCTACCAGGTATGCCATGCCGCTCAAGACTGCGGTGCTCGCTCCCGCAGGCAGGTCCCAAGTGAAGGAGAGCCCCAGCCCCACGCTAGTGAGCATTCCACCCAGTAGAGTGGCGATAAGCATCATAAGCGCCAACGAGGTGGAAAACAGACGCGCACTTGCCGCAGGCAGGGTCAGCATTGCAATCACCAGAATCAGCCCTACAATCTGGATCAAGATCACCACCGTCAAAGCAACCATGCACAGCAGCATAGTGTGTATGGTCCCCACTCGAATCCCACGGATGGTGGCGAATTCCGGATCAAAGCACACCAGCACTAATTGGCGGTAGAATATAAATGTGATCGCAAAGATAGCAATATCGAGGACCGCGATAAATAGCAAGTCATGCTGCGAGATCATGAGCACATTGCCGAACAGGTAGCTCATCAGATCGACATTGTAGCCAGGTGTTTTTGCGATGAATAGAACCCCGGTAGCCATCCCTACCGCCCACAAGGCGCTTATAATAGTGTCTTCCTGCTCAGATGCATGCCGACTGACTGCGCTTATAATAAACGCAGCTATGAGAGCACTTATAAGGGCTCCCCCCATAGGGGGATGTCCCAGGTAGTACGCAATTCCCATCCCACCTAGAACAGCATGAGCGATCCCCCCTGCCATGTAGCCAATGCGCCGCACCACTACAAATGTTCCCACTATGCCGCACGCAACACTGGCAAGGAGGCCTCCCCAAAGAGCGTTTGTAAGGAAATCGAAGGTACCTAGTGCTGCGAAAAAATTCATACGCTCACTCCAGTGCCAAGATTGGTGGTGTGTTCCACACGTGAGAGGGGCATGCCGTAGATCTCTTGGAGCAGATCGCTTTCTACCGGCGAGGTGGAGTGGCACACCAGGGTGCGGTTGAGACACGCAACGCGGGTAACGCAGCGGGTAATAAAGCCTATGTCATGGGAAATGAGGACGATACTCACCTCGTCATGAAGACGGTGGAGCAGACCAAAGATGTTTTCGCCATGGTAGGGATCAATGTTGGCAGTGGGTTCATCCAGCAGCAGTAGTTGGGGGTCGCACGCCAACGCTCGCGCAATGAGGACGCGCTGGCGCTGTCCTCCAGATAGGGCGGTCATGGGATGATCCTGCAGGTCCAGAATATCGGTGCGCTCCATCGCCTCTGCGGTTTTAAGGCGGTCGGTACGGGTATAGAAAAACTGATGTGCGCGGGTGCCAAAGCGTCCCTGCATTACGGTATCACGAACCTTGATGGGGAATTTGCTGTCGAAGGTGGCAAACTGGGGCACGTAGCCCAGCAAGGGGCGGGCTTGCTCTGGGGTGCGTCCTAACACGCGGATCTCTCCGGTGGCGGGTGTGAGCAACCCTAAAATCAATTTCAGGAGGGTGCTTTTTCCCCCGCCGTTAGGCCCAACAATGCCGAGAAATTCATCCTCGTGTAAGGTGAGGTTTATATCCTTGAGCACCTGAAGCTGCGGATAGGAGAAGCTGACATTGCTAATCTCGATGCTGGGGCTACTCATAGCGCTAGGCTCCGGGCTAGGGTTCGTGCTGTACGCCGTAATGAATCTGCCAGATCAGAGGCAAGGGGATCTAAGGTTTCTATGCGCGCCCCAGTTTGCGCCGCAATGGCGCGCGCGGCCTTGGTGCTGAACTGCTGTTGGACAAAAATTACTTTTATCTGTTCCTGCTGCGCCTGTTCTATGAGGCGGGCCAGATGTGCACCACTTGGCTCTTTGCCATCTTTTTCCAGCGCTATTTGCTGCAGATTGTAACGCGCAGCAAAGTATCCCCATGAGGGATGAAACACCATGAAGGTGCGCTGCTGCAGGGGGGTAAGGATTTTTTCGATATCGTGGTGCAGCTGTTGCAACTCGGTACGTAAATGTTCTAAGCGCTCGGCGTAGAAATCAAACTGCGCTGGATCTATTTGCTGCAGCGTTGCCGCCATGTTTTCTGCCATGCGGATGCAGCGTAGCGGATCAAGCCAGATATGGGGATCGATGCTTCCGTGCCTAGCTTCGTGCCCATGGTGGTAATGGTGCTCGATTTCCATGTGCTCTACCCCCACAAGGGTATCTGCAATAACTAAACTGGGGGCGCGTTCACGCAGGCGCGGCAACCAGATTGCTTCAAAGGGTACTCCAATGGGAAACATGATATCTGCGCTTACGATCTTTTGCATCTGACGTGGGGATGGATCCCAGGTGGTGGGGTTCTGCCCCGGCTTTATCACAACGTTGACCACGCTTTGGGGAGTCTTGAGTTTGTTGAGCAGGTATTCCTGCGGGGGCACACTAGCAATCAGGCTCAGTCCCTTGCTGCGAGTTGCTCCAATAGCATTAGTAGGAGCCAGGGTGTAGAGGGTAAAAACTATCAGACTCAGGAGCAAAAACCTTCTTCTCCAAGCAGCTGCTCGGAACTTGGATAGGTTTTCTGCTTTGGAGGCAATCTGGAGTACGACAGGTTTTTGGTTGGCAAGCTGTAAAATTGAATGTAGGTTCATGGGCAGAATATTCAAATTTATTTCACTTTAAGGAAAGGATTAATCGGTCATGTTGAAACAATTTAGTGTAATAGGTGCAATACTATTCCTCTTGCTTGCCGGATGCAAGGAATCACCGCGTGGAAGTGGCTCGGTTGAGGATGCGAGAGTTGCGGCGCAGGATGTGAGTCTGGGCACCCAAGAGCAAAAAGTTAGCTATGCGGTAGGGCTTGATATAGGTACCAGTTTTGCAGGCAATGGTGTGACTTTGGATCTCGATGCCTTGGTGCTTGGAGTTCAGGATGGGCAAGAAGGTATTGAGCCACGTCTGAGTGGTGAAGATATTAGCGCAACAATCATGGCTTTCCAGCAGCAGGTGCAGCAAAAACAACAGGAGGAGATGGAGGCGCAACGTATGAAGTACAAGGCCGCTTCAGAAGCGTTTCTGGCCGATTTCGCACAGAAAACTGGTGTTGTTGCGCTTGACAGTGGCCTGATGTATGTGGTGGAGCAGGAGGGTGATGGGGCTACCCCCGCAAGTGGGGATATTGTAAAAGTGCACTACCGCGGCACGACGGTGGATGGCAATGAGTTTGACAGCTCCTATCAGCGCGGTGAGCCAGTCGAGTTCCAGGTTGATCACGTGATCCCCGGTTGGACAGAGGCGCTGCAACTGATGCAGGAAGGGGATAAGTGGCAACTGGCGATCCCAGCAGATCTGGCCTACGGTTCTCAGGGACGTGGTGGCGTTATCCCCCCTGAATCTGCGTTAATTTTTGATGTAGAGCTGCTCGAAGTTACCCCTGTGTCTGAAAATGCAGAGGACTAAAGCTCAAAGATGAGCGTTTGATTAAGGACATATGAGAAGATCGTCGACAGACGGTTGATGCAAAAGCGCCCCGGCAGAAGATCCTTCCAGTCGGGGCGCTTTTTTATTAGGTTAATATGCTATATGCAGAAAACTATATGCAGGAAATGACAGCTAAGAAGTTAAGTGCAGATTACGCAATGGTGTCGAGCAGATTTCCCTGCATGGTGTTGACTGTGCCAACTGTTTCGAGATTAGCTTTGTACATGTGCGTGGTCTGCTGGCTTTCAAGCATCTGGGTGGCGATATCTGTGCGTGACGGTTGGGTAACACCTTTAGACTCATCTACCACCACTTGCGCCGCAGGTGTGTCGACTCTTGCATATACACCCCCCTGAGTCCCCTCTTGGGAAATTACGCGGCTGGGTTCAAAGCCGCCCGTGCTGCTGTTGGCGACATTGTTAGCAGTTACCTCCTGCCGGGTACCTTGTACCTGCAGGGCTGATACGGCACTGTTGACTGCACTGATCATAAAGCACCTCTGTGTTTTTTATTAATACTTCTATTCGTCTACTTCTGCGCGTCCGTTAATCTTGCATGTGGGCACAGATTAGAGAAGCGTACTTGTAAAGTCAAGAATTGTACGATTGCTTTGCTCTTTGCTGAGGATTGGTTGGCGTAAGAGGTGATGTCCGGAAAGGGTTTGGGTGGGGGCTGAGAAAAAGCGCTCTGTGAGGTTGGAGCTTGGGCGTAACGCAAAACAGGCAGCCCCACGTGGTGTAGAACTGCCTGTTTTATTGTTTTGTGCTGAATTGTTCAGATACTGCTTACTTTACGTGGCAGTCTTTACAACCAGTGGGGCCACCGTCGCTCTGGTGACAGTTTTTACACATGGCACCGTGCGCAAGATCTTTAGTCACTTCGAGAGGTCCAGGGCCAGCATCGCCGTGGCACGCAGCGTTGTCACAACCGCCTGCGTACTTAGCATGTGCAGAGTGATCAAAGCTTACTGTGCCAATCTTGCTGTCTTCAGAGTAAGTGTACACTTTAGCTGCAAGCGCAGGGCCAGCTACAAAAGCTACCAGTACGAGAGCTACAACTACTTTTTTCATGTTTTCCTCCTAGAGTAATAAATTTACCGACAATACTCGCGTAACCTAAACGAAAACAAAATTGAGGTCAAGTCCAATTGTATACGTTTGTGACTATGCCTTGGTAGTGCTGGTCTAATCAAATTTAAGGGAAACGTGGCGGGAACGTGGCGGTTTTTCAGGTTTTTTCTTGCGTTGCATTCCGCTCAATCTGCTTTTGCGCCAGATTTTTCTGTAATAGGTTTGCGCCATAAGAGTGAATTCTGCTATCATGTGCGGTTCGTTATTCTGCGTGTAGCCATGCCACCTGGGCTGAATATGGGCAGAAATGCGGGCACAACCCATATATATTTAGCTTGGATAGGGTTTAGCTTAGATAGGGCATATGTACTGGCAGGCTGATTAGAAGAAACCTATGGCGGATACTTTTTCTGGAGGACGGGTGCATGGATCGTAAAATACAGGTATTGCTGGATACAGTTAAAAAACTTCTACGCCGCAATGCTGCGCCCAATTTATCTAACTTACTTCAAAAAACCCATCCAGCGGATATTGCGCACCTGTTCCGTTATCTGGATATCGCCGAGCAGCAAAAACTCTTTAATTTGATTAAGGATGTCAATGACGCCGCGGAGGTTCTGGCTGAGATTGAGCATAGTATCAGTGCGCAGATTATCGATTCTCTCGATTCCCAGTGGGCGGTTGAATTGCTTCAGGCAATGTCGCACGACGATTCGGTGGATATTATCCGTAATATGCCCGATGAAATGGCGGATGAGGTTCTCGGCCTTATGCATGTTGAGCGCTCGGAAGAGATCGAGAATCTCATGCAATATCATGAAGATAGTGCCGGTGGAATCATGTCCACAAACTACTTCAGCCTCAATGAAGAACTCAGCGTAAAGCAAGCTATCGAGGCGGTTCAGGAAGCCAAAGATGCGGAGATGGTGTTTTATGTGTATGTGGTAGATGAATATCGCCATCTGGTAGGGGTGCTGTCGCTGCGCCAGCTTTTGACCGTATCTCCCAACAAGTTGCTGCGTGAGATTGTCGGCGGCGATGTGATCAGCGTGCACGCGGACGCGGATCAAGAAGACGTGGCGCGCTGGGTTGCAAAGTACGATATCCTCGCGATCCCGGTCGTTGACGAACAGAATAAGCTCCTTGGTATTGTCACGGTAGACGATGTGATCGACGTGTTGCGCGAAGAGGCCACCGAAGATATCTATAAAATGGTGGGTGCCAGTGGAGATGAGCTGCTGTATGGCTTTAAGGCGTTCCGGATTGCTGGATTGCGCCTGCCGTGGTTGCTGGTCAACCTTCTGGGGGGGGTCGTTACTGGCTACCTGCTGTGGTGGTTTCAGGTTACGTTGCAGGAGGTGATTGCCTTGATCTCCTTTGTGCCGGTTATCACCGGGATGGGAGGGAATATTGGCGGACAGTCAGCTACTATTGTGGTGCGCGGCTTTGCCACCGGACGTATCGATTTTTCCACCCTGGCGCAGGTTTTTTTTAAAGAGTTGCGCGTGGGGATCATTATGGGAGTGGTGTGTGGTGTTGTAGTTGGTTGCATAGGCTGGATCTGGCACGGCAATATCTATCTGGGGCTGGTAGTGTGCTTAGCGATGATGATATCCATGACTGTCGCTGCTACCATGGGGGTGATGGCACCGGCGTTCTTCAAGCGGATCGGTATTGACCCAGCTATTGCTTCTACCCCCTTTGTACAGACAGCTAACGATATCACCGGCATTCTCATCTATTTTAGCACCGCAACATTATTTATCCAGCACCTGAGCCCCATCAGTGGCTAGGCTGGCAGACATCTGGTTTGAGTAAATGGCACTGCAGGGTTTAACCATATCTGAAGCCTTGGTGGTTCGCTATGTCAACTACGGCGAATCGGATCGAATTGTAGCTATCCTCACCCCCAAGCATGGTCTGTGTAGCGGCTTTGCCCATGGTGCGCGCAACAGCAAACGTCGCTTCGGTCCTGCTCTTCAGCTCTTTAGTCGCATAAATATCATGTGGCAGGAGGGGCGCTACGGCTCTTTACGCCTGTTCAAAGAGGCAGAGCTTTTAGAACCTGCAGAGCGGGTGATGCCGAATCTTGAAGCCTGGGCCTTAGCTGCTTACGCTAGTGAGTTGGTGGTAGCGCTGTTCCCTGAAGAGCAGGCAATCCCTGAGGTTTATTTTCTGCTCCGTTCCTGCTTTGATGCCCTCGCACAAGGGGAGGGGTTGCGACAGATCCGCATTTTGTATGAGTTGCACCTCCTTAACGTCGCTGGTCTTCTTCCCCACTTGAGTCACTGTGCTCGGTGCTGGTGCCACCTGAATGAGATGCAGATGTTTTTCGACCCTGAGCAGGGAGGAGCTTTGTGCTCCTCGTGCAATGGGAACACAGGCTCTCTGCCTGTGTCTCCCCTGACCCTGGGTAGCTTGGCGCGTCTTTCCCGTTTAGAGATGGGCAAGATCCACGGCGTACGTCTGAGTCCACTTACGTTAGAACAGGGTCGTACCATCCTTGATGCGGCATTGAATAATACCCTCCAACGTCCTCTACGTAGCGCCCCTTTCATCGACCTGTTCCACCCTCTTTCCTGAATTAATCAGCCCCGTCATGCCTGTGAAATAAAGGATGTTTTGTGGGCGTATTTTTTTTATCTTTTATGCCGCACAACTATACGTCTAAGATGCCGCATAATCTGGCTTTTGTCTTGACACTCACAGGTAAAAGGTCTAGTAATTTAAGCTTTTAAGCTAAAACTGGATTTGCTTGCGGTTGCGGAGTTCTCTGCACTGGATTAACAGGATATTTCTTCCCCCACCGATACGGAGGTTTAGCAGTGACGTTTCAGGATTTGATTCTGTCCTTACAGAACTACTGGGCACAAAAAGGGTGTGTGATTCAACAGCCCTATGACATGGAAAAGGGTGCTGGAACCTTCAACCCCGCAACTTTTCTCCGCTCTCTGGGGCCTGAACCCTGGAATGTCGCTTACGTTGAACCATCCCGCCGCCCAACTGATGGGCGCTACGGTGAAAATCCGAACCGCCTGCAACACTACTATCAGTTTCAGGTTATTCTTAAGCCTGCCCCCCTCGATATTCAAGACCTATATCTCGATTCCCTTAAGAGCTTTGGCGTAGACCCCGCAGCACACGATATTCGCTTTGTTGAAGATGACTGGGAATCTCCCACTTTGGGCGCCTGGGGGTTGGGTTGGGAAGTTTGGCTTGATGGGATGGAGATCACCCAGTTCACCTATTTTCAGCAGGTGGGGGGGATTGACCTGAAACCAATTCCGGGTGAAATAACCTACGGGTGTGAGCGTATCGCCATGTATCTGCAGGGGGTGGACAATGTCTACGATCTGGAGTGGGTTGATGGGATCAAGTACGGTGATATTCACCACCAGACCGAGGTGGAATTCTCCAAGTATAACTTTGAGAAAGCGGACATCGACATGCTCTTCAAGCTCTTTGATATGTATGAGCAGGAAAGCATCAAGCTGGCGGAGAAGGAGTTGGTGTTTCCCGCGTACGACTTTGTTATGAAAGCCTCTCATGCTTTCAACTTGTTGGATGCACGCGGGGCGATCTCAGTAACAGAGCGAGCTCACTACATCGGGCGCGTGCGTAACCTGTCGCGACGCTGTGCTCAGGGCTACGTGGCACAGCGCGAAAAACTCGGTTTCCCTCTGCTTAAACAGAAGTAGGGCGCAGACACAAAAATATCCGCACCGCCTGATGCCACAGGCGCAGCGATGTGGTGAAGTATATGGAGCACTGATATGGCTAAAGAGCTTTTTTTAGAAATAGGGACAGAAGAGATTCCCGCTGGATTTATCCCCGTGGCATTGCGTGATCTGGAGCGCAAGTTTCGCACTGAGTTTGACCAGGCGCGGATCCCTTTTGGGGAGATAACAACATTTGCGACTCCGCGTCGCCTTGCGGTGTGTGTGACTAAGGTGGCAGAGCAACAGGAACAGCAGCTCATTGAAGCTACTGGCCCAGCGCTGAAAGTGGCCTTTGATGCAGAGGGGAACCCCACCAAAGCTGCCCTCGGTTTTGCACGCTCCCAAGGAGTAGAGGTAGCGGAACTAAGTGAGAAACAGACCGAAAAAGGTACCTATCTGTTTATCTCTAAAACAGTGGAAGGGCAGGATGTAGCGGGGCTTCTGCCTGAACTTATGCAGCGGGTTGTAAGCAGCCTGAACTTCAAAAAATCGATGCGCTGGAAAGATTTAGATATCCGTTTTGCGCGGCCGGTGCACTGGATAGTTGCCCTCTATGGCGGCAAAGTAGTGCCTTTTAGTTTTGGCAATCTCGAGAGTAGTAATGAGTCACGCGGACACCGCTTCATGGCTCCTGGACGTTTCGTCGTTAGCTCCTGTACAGAGTATCTTACCCAGTGTCGCGCACACTATGTCATTGTCGACCCGCAGGAGCGAAAAGAGATTATCTCCTCTGGGATTAAGGCTATAGCTACCGAAGTTGGGGGTACTCTCAACTTGGATGCAGAGCTGCTGGATGAAGTGGTTAACCTTGTTGAATATCCGGTTCCGTTGTGCGGCCATTTCGACGAGGAGTTCCTTCAGTTGCCTAGCGAACTCCTCATTACCAGCATGAAGGAGCACCAGCGCTATTTTACCCTCACCGATAAGCAGGGGAAACTCCTGCCTCGGTTTATCACCATCTCCAACATTGAAGCGACCGATCCGCAAGTGGTAATAAATGGCAACGAGCGTGTATTGCGCGCCCGCCTGGCGGATGGAATGTTCTTCTGGCATGAAGACCAGAAGCAGAAGCTTGAGTCCCGACTTGAGACACTAAAGAATGTAGTTTATCAGCAACAACTTGGCAGCAGTTACGAGAAAGTACAGCGCTTTACGGCGCTGGCCTCCCATCTGGCTCAGAGTCTTGACCCCGAAAATGAAGCGCTCACTCGCCGTGTCGCAACCCTGGCCAAGTGTGATCTGGAGACCGGAATGGTATCCGAGTTCCCTGAACTTCAAGGGGTGATGGGGCGTGAATATGCGTTGTTGGAAGGAGAGGATGAGCGCGTGGCGCGCGCCATTTACGAGCACCATCTTCCCATCCATGCTGGCGGAGCGCTTCCAAGCGATAATATCGGTGCATTTGTTTCCATCGCGGACAAAATAGATACCATCTGTGGCTGTTTCGGCGTGGGTCTAATCCCCACTGGGACGGCTGACCCTTATGCCCTGCGACGCAGCGCCATAGGGATATTGAATATCATCCAAGAGCGCGGTTTTAAAATATCAATTCCACAACTGGTACGTATGGCGGTAACCCAGCTTGAAAAAAAACTAACCCGTTCCGCTGCTGAAGTTGAGGCGGATGTGATAGAATTTGTCCGCCTGCGCTTTGTGAATTTGCTTACTGCCCAAGGTGCGGCTGCCGATGTTGTGGATGCGGTACTCAGTGCCGGTTTTGACCAGATAATGGATGTACGCCAGCGCATTGATGCGCTGAAGACCCTGAAAAAACAGGATGATTTTGAGCCCCTCGCAGCTACTTTTAAGCGGGTAGGCAATATTATCAGCGGCGGAGTAGAGGCACAGGTTAACCCTGAATTGTTTGAAGCGCCAAGTGAGAGCAATCTGTTTGCAGCCCTAGGCGCAGTGCGTACCCAGGTAGATGATGCAATGCAGAAGGGTAAATATCTCGATGCACTACATGCCATTGCTACCCTGCGTCCAGCGGTGGATTCTTTTTTTGATGATGTTATGGTTATGGTCAAGGATGAGCAGGTGAAAACCAATCGCCTCGCTTTACTGACCGACGTTTCCGGTCTGTTCAGTGGTCTAGCAGATTTTTCCCGTCTGGCCGCGTAGAGCAGACATTAAGGGAACAACCTGAATTGATTTATTCACACAAGTGAGGAGGATGTACGATGGCTGTCAAATATGTGTATTTCTTTGGCGATGGTGAAGCTGAAGGCACAACAGAGATGAAGAATTTGCTGGGAGGAAAAGGGGCGAACCTGGCTGAAATGACTTCGATCGGCCTGCCTGTCCCCGCCGGTTTTACCCTTACCACGGAGGTGTGCACCGAGTTCTATAAAAATGAGCGCGAATACCCCGCCGGTCTGCGCGCAGAGGTGGAGCAAAACCTGCAGCGGGTAGAGAAACTTATGGGTAAGAAGTTTGGCGACGCTGCCAATCCTCTCCTTGTTTCTGTGCGTTCCGGCGCGCGCGCCTCTATGCCGGGCATGATGGATACTGTCCTCAATCTGGGCCTCAACGATGAAACAGTGCAAGGGATTATTCGCCAGAGTGGCGATGAACGCTTTGCGTATGACTCCTACCGCCGTTTTGTACAGATGTACTCAAACGTGGTTAAGGGGCTCGATGGAGAGTTTCTCGAAGATCTGCTAGAACAACAGAAAGAGGAGCGTGGGGTAGAACTCGATACCGATTTGAGTGCTGAAGATCTTCGCGATCTGGTGGATAAATTCAAAAACAAATATACCGAAGAGCTGGGCGAAACATTTCCCGATGATCCTATGGAGCAGTTGTGGGGCGCCATCGGAGCAGTGTTTGGTTCGTGGATGAATCCACGCGCCAGAACCTATCGTCGCCTAAACAACATCCCTGCCGAGTGGGGAACTGCTGTCAACGTACAGTCTATGGTATATGGCAATATGGGCGATGACTGTGCCACCGGCGTGGCTTTTACCCGCAACCCGGCTACTGGGGAGAAGCTTTTCTTCGGTGAGTTCTTGATTAACGCCCAAGGGGAGGATGTTGTTGCGGGGATTCGCACCCCCCAATCTATCAACAAGGCGGGCAGTGACGGTAAACTCCCCTCGATGGAAGAGGTGATGCCGGAAAGCTATGCGCAACTGGTAGAGATTCAACATAAATTAGAAAAACACTACCGCGATATGCAGGATATCGAGTTTACTATCGAAAAAGGGCGTCTATTCATGCTCCAGACCCGTAACGGCAAGCGCACAGCTGCTGCTGCGGTGAAAATTGCCGCGGATATGGTGAAGGAGGGCTTGATCAACGAGAAGGAAGCAGTGTTGCGTATCGCGCCTGAGCAGCTCGATCAACTCCTGCACCCCTCACTCGATCCGAAGGCAAAGAAAACTGTAATTGCCAAAGGGTTGCCTGCCTCCCCTGGAGCAGCCAGCGGTGAGATTATCTTCTCTGCAGATGAAGCTGAGGCAGAGAAAAAGCTGGGGCGCAACGTAATTTTAGTGCGTATCGAAACCAGCCCTGAGGATATTCATGGCATGCATGCGGCGCAGGGAATTCTCACTGCACGTGGCGGAATGACCTCCCACGCAGCTGTAGTGGCACGTGGAATGGGCAAGTGCTGTGTGTCTGGCTGCGGGGAGATCAAAGTGAACTATGCCGCGCAGCAGTTCACCACCCCCAGTGGCAAGGTGTTTAAAAAAGGGGACATTATCACGCTCGATGGTAGCAGCGGTGAAGTGATGGAGGGTAACGTTCCCATGGTGCAGCCAGAGATGACTGGTGATTTTGCCTCCATCATGGGGTGGGTGGACAAGTTTCGTCGCATGAAGGTGCGTGCAAATGCCGATGCTCCCGCCGATGCTGCAACTGCACGAGAGTTCGGAGCTGAGGGGATTGGACTGTGTCGTACCGAGCACATGTTCTTCGAGGCGGATCGCATCATGGCCGTGCGCGAGATGATCCTCGCAGAAGATGTGGAAGGGCGTAAAAAAGCTCTAGCGAAGATCATGCCCATGCAAAAAGATGATTTCCTTGGCCTGTTCCGTGAGATGAAGGGGTTACCGGTTACCATCCGCCTTCTGGATCCACCTTTGCATGAATTCATCCCGCATGAAGACAGAGAACTCGAAGCTATCGCGAAAGCTACCAATGTAAGTGTGGAACAGCTGAAGGCGAAGGCGGACTCTCTGCACGAGTTCAACCCCATGCTTGGGCATCGCGGGTGTCGTCTGGGGATTACCTTCCCTGAGGTGTATGAGATGCAGGTACGTGCGATTATGGAAGCCGCGTGTGAGTTGGTAGTAAATGAGGGCTATTCCATCGTGCCAGAGATCATGATCCCTCTGATTGTTGAGGAGAAAGAGCTCGAAATCCTGCGTCTCGATGCCCAGCGCGTTGCAGACGCAGTGATTGAGGAGTACGGAGCCAAGGTAGAATACCTCATCGGCACTATGATTGAACTTCCGCGCGCTGCCCTTACCGCTGACCAAATTGCCCGCCAAGCGCAGTTCTTCTCCTTCGGTACCAATGATCTGACACAAACCACCTACGGTTTGTCGCGCGATGACTCAGGCAAGTTTTTACCCTACTACGTAGAGCGTGAGATCTTCCCCGAAGACCCATTTGTAGCTCTGGATCAGGTTGGGGTAGGGCAGTTGGTGGAGATTGGCTGTGCCAAAGGACGTCAGACCCGCCCAGATATTAAATTGGGAATTTGTGGTGAGCACGGGGGCGAGCCCTCTAGTGTGATTTTCTGCCACAAGATTGGGCTCGACTATGTGTCATGCTCACCGTTCCGCGTCCCCATTGCGCGCCTTGCTGCTGCCCACGCGGCGTTATTGGAAGAACTTGAAAGTTAATTGATTTGCATCGTTAACTTGTTGTGAATCAAAGCCCACCCAGAGCTGATATTTGCCCCGGGTGGGCTTTGTGTTTGCAAAATATGAGCGTAAAAATGGGATCTGAAAAGCTTGGCGCTACCGAAGGGACAGAATTTACCACAGCGCAGGTGGCTATTTGCCCTCTGTGTTGTGTGCCAGAAACAGAATTCTTCTACCGCGACCCCATCCCCACAAAGGGGCGCCGCCGTTCGCTACGGCAGAAAAACCCACGCGAATACCGCTGTTGCCCTAATTGCGATCTGGTGTTTGTAACCTCTAGGTATCTGCTTGATCCCGCCACCGAAAAACGGATATACGATGCACATAAAAACTCTCCCGCGGACCAGGGGTATCGTAGATTTCTTGGACGTATTTTTGATCCTGTGCTCGAACGTCTTGCCCCGGGGGCTGTGGGGTTAGATTTCGGATGTGGGCCCGGCCCCACGCTATCGGTAATGTTTGCCGAGCGCGGTTTTGCCATGGAAGTGTACGACCCCTACTACGCGCCCGACACTAAAGTGCTCCAGCGTAGCTATCCGTTTATTACCAGTACCGAAGTGCTAGAGCATCTTCATGCACCGCACCAGACGCTGGCGCAGTTGTGGAGTTTGGTTGCTCCCGGGGGATTTCTTGCGCTGATGACCTCCATGCGTCCCGCTAAAGCAGATTTTTCTGCGTGGAGGTACAAGAATGATCCAACCCATGTGTGCTTCTACTCTACCCAAACCATGAGCTGGCTTGCACACCAATGGAGTGCCGAACTTGAATTTGTCGCCCATGACGCCATGATTTTTACGCGCCCCACACCTGCACCAGCCTTACACCATACACTTACATAGGAAGGTTAAGGCACGCTACCCTCTCTCGGGAAGGAAACGTGGGGGGGGCGAGTTTCACTGTTCTAGTGTCAGGGTATCAGGCGGAACCTTCCTCCGAGTTTTGGAACATTTCATCGTGTTCATCCATATTCCACGGCAGTATCCCTGGACTTAGGTGGAGGAAATGAAGGTATTTTTCAAACTGGCCCAGAATGTCATCAATGATCTGGTTGCGTTCACAGCCAAAGATATCATAGGATTGCCCCCCGCGGCGGAGGAACACCTCGGCTCGATTAGTAGTGGAGAGTTTTATTTTTATCCGTGCAAAGCGCGGATATGCGAAGTCCGGCATCAGATATTCACAGATACGGATATCATAGATAAAATCCACCCGATCAGTGCGCACCACTTCTAGATAGGCACGCCATTTTCAGCATCAAACATAACTTCTGCGTCCCAGCCCTGTTTTTGTAGCTCGTCCCACACGTGCCATGCTCTACATAACATCGCCGCGGATAAAATCCATTACATTGGCGTAACTTTGGAAACACACTATCTTTGCCAGACGCGCTTTCCATCCCCCCTTGTGATGTTCGGCAGCGTGATGTTCACGGTGCATGTGGTTCTGCAGGCTCTCTTCTGTATCTCCTTCAATAACAAGAGTAGTTTATCCCCTACAAGCGGATACAGGGTAAAGCGCATGGAAAGGGAGTCCATGGCGAAAAGCAAAATAGGCAAGTACCAGGCCCACCAGACCGTAGATGCCCCAAATATGTAGGTCCCAGTGGAAAAACGTGATCTGCATCGCTTGCTTAGCAGGCTCAATAGTTTCTGCCGCTCCAGCAGGAGGCTCTGCATAATGGAGTACCGGCTCCGCCACCCCAAAAAACAATAGGGCAATTCCGTATCCGGCAGAAAACAACATGGCAAACCAAGCGGGGAAGATGTACTGCGGTTCGGAGTGGTCCGGGCCGAGCTTTATTTTTCCTCAGCTTGATAGCGCAATAAGCACGATAAACATCAGCAACAGCTACGCACAGCATATAGAACCACCCAAAGTGGTGGGTAATAAAGCTCAGTGCAGACGCGAACGCATCTCCAGCAAGTCCTGGATCACTGATAGTTCCGACACCTAACAGGAAAATTATCACAACTGCTGGAATAAATACTGGTAGCGTAATGGAAGCAAGCCATGTCCTTTTTTTAGTCATGAACCCTTCTTTGTGGCAACATACAGGGTAAAGTTGAGGCAGGTGTCTTGGCGTTACCGCAAAGCTCAACCCTTGCCTAGGGTGGCAAGGTGGCAGCGGGTTCGCATATTGATCTTAAAAGACGTGGTACATGTTCGTTGCCCGCCCGATCTGCGAGCTACTAACGCTGGCCGTTTATTAGCACGAAACGTTGGGCAGTTCCACCAGATAAAAGAAAAACATTATGAAGCTTTTTTTATGGATCAGGTGTCAAGTCTCTGCGTGGCATATGGAGACAAGGGCAAGATATTGCTGGCACACTACAAAGTTTGTATGGTAGTTAATGGCCGTTTGTAGAACGTTGGAGCAGTTAGTATTATGGTTGCGTCGACAACATTAATCGCTGGGAAGTGAGGCGTAGACAGTACTTGTCTGGAAAGTTGGAGTGGAGATGGCTCATGTTTAATCTGTCGGAAAAAGGGTATGGAATTCGTGCCATGTTTGATGATATTGCCCCACGCTACGATTTGCTTAATCGGCTTCTGTCCTTTGGGATAGATCGGCGCTGGCGCCGCTATGCCGTAGGGCAACTGGATATTCCTCCACAGGGGAAAGTGTTAGATATTGCGACAGGCACCGGCGATGTGGCGCTAGAGATCGCTGCGCGCACTCCAGATTCAGTACAGATTATAGGGGAAGATCTAACCCCGGGGATGTTGATGCATGGACGTAAAAAGATTGCTGCTTCCCCCTATGCGCATCGAATCCACTTGGTAAATGCTCCGTGCGAAGCGATCCCCCATCCGGACAACACCTTTGATGGGATCACCATTGCCTTCGGGATTCGCAATGTGGTGGAGCGCGAGGTGGGTCTGCGCGAGATGTGTCGCGTGCTGAAACCCGGCGGGCGCGCGGTAGTCCTTGAATTTTCCCAGCCAAGCAGCCGGGTGTTTGGGGCGGTGTACGATATTTACTTCAACCGTGTTCTCCCCTTTGTGGCAGGGCTTCTATCCACGCGTGCGGCATACCGGTATCTTCCCGACTCAGTAGCGGAATTCCCACCACGCGCAGAGTTTAAAGCGATGATGGAAGAAGCTGGATTTAGTGCAGTGCGCTATCGTGACCTCACCTTCGGAATCGCGACGGTATATGTGGGTACACGTCCTGATGTGGATCAGGGCAGAGCAGAAGTCGCCCCCCGTTCCCTTTAGTCCAATTTACCCCCTTCCGGTTTATCCTGATCCTTGCTTTGGTGAAAAAAAACCTTGCCCGGATCGGTGAAGGTGGTGCCGGGAAGGGATAGGGCGCGTTTTAGGATTCCGAACATCTGGTTGGAAACACTCGACAACGGTTTCATACTTACCACCGGCTCCTGCGCGGGTCCGCTGACATCAAACTCCACCGTGATAAATGTTTTTTTATCTCCAGTTAAAAGCCAGCCCGCTACAGGGATCTTCGAGAAGATACTATCCACCGTGCCGAGAGGGTTGAGCGCCATCGCGGCATCAATCTGCATGCGCGGGAGGGAAAAATCCCCCGCAAAGGCGAGATTCATCGCCTCGCTGCGAATGAGCATGTTGTTTGAATGTAAAACTCCATCTTCCATGTTCAGATCGGCGCTGATACGTTTAAACGGCATCCCTTCGCTGGCCATGTCCGGTAGCTGCATCTTGAATAGTTGCGCTACGTTGAGCAGGGAAAATGCCTTGGAGAGAAACTTAAACTGACGTATTACCCCATCGCGCACATCTACCCTGAATGTGCCGGCTGTGTTTGCACTGAATTGCGAGCCAATGGGGCCATGGAGGGAGAAGCTTCCATTCAATGGGCCCGTAATCAGGCCTAAGTCTTTAAAAATCTGCGTGTAGACCTTGTCGGCATCAATATTTTCAAGGGTGCCACTGATTTTAAGGTACGCGGGGACCTTGGTGGTTATTATGATTTCCCCGCTCCCTTTCCCTGCATCAGCATTAAATTCCAGCGGTCCAATTCTCAGCTGTTCCTGCTGAATATTTATCCTCCCTCTAGCATTTTGAAATGCAAAGCCTGAAAATACCCCGTTATCTACTCTTGCATCAATAAAAAGAGTTTCATTGGCAGGTAAGGTGGGGGGGATCTCGTGTTTAAAGGTTTGTTCTGCAGGGTCTTCCCGGTCAGCCTCGTCCGCTGCGTGCCACAGGGCAATTACCTCATCGATATCTGCATAGGTGGCATGAATGTCGAGATCCATATCTGGGGTGGAAAAGCCTAAAACTCCTTGAACTTCTGCATGGGTACCTTGCTCTAGGTCTACACGCGCAGAAACAAAGTCGATCCCCTTGGCGTGGATGCGAAGATGTCCCTCTAGGTTGTGCAGCAGCGCGGTTCTGGAATCGAAGATCAGATCGTTGGCAACCACACCATCTCCGCTGGCGTGGATATCTGCCACAGGTTGGCGCAAATCAGCAATATAGGCAGATGCGCGCATGGGGGACGAGTCTTCACCAAGTTTAAGGCTCAGCCGCGGTGCCTCAAGCCTGTACCCATTGATAGTGGCTGTGCCATTAACGTGGTGAATGTGCCCTAAAATGTCTGTGGGGGCGATGGAGCCATCGTGCAGGGTCAGGGTTCCGTTGCCTATCCAGTGCGTTTTCTGCCGTTGGAGAGAATAGTCAAGGTCTACCTTGCCACCCAACTGCATAACGTCGAGGATTGGAACACGGGTGCGCAGTGCGTCCAAGTCAAATTTAGTGAGTTTGAAATTAGCATTGAATCCAGATGCAGCATCGCTCTGGGCACTGCAATGGAGATCAATTTCTGCTGATTGCAGGCTCGCGTTTGCGATTTTCCAGCCCTGGGGGCGGGGATGAAGTTTAAAGCGTAACTGCGCGGGGCTGGCATACGTTTTTATGCCGACAGTTCCCACTGCTGCTTCAGTCTGAGCCAGATTAACCTTGGCGGAAAAACTCTTATCCTCCGCATCCCATTCTCCGTGCATATCCAGCGCAGCTTTAGCGCGGAAGGTTTCACCATTCCATTCTAAAGGTGAGCTTCGTACTTCAACAATAGCTCCGGTATGCTTAAGGGTGATCCGCGGGAGCTTGCTTGCACTTGGAGTGTATTCAGCTGGAATTAGGGCGGGCAACTCAATGACCCAGCGGCTGGATTGTATTCCGGATGGCACTGGTGGGGTAAGCGGCCCCGAATAATGCAACGCTTTGCAGATAATCTGCCCTTTATGTAGACGTTCCCCCCACACAGGGGGCAGATCAGCAAGCAAGGGGCTCAGTTGAACATAGGTTACAGGGGCAGTGCTGAAGGTGATATCCGCATGTTGTTCTTCCGGCGTCAGGCGCACATCACCCTGTAGTTTTGTGAACGCATTTTTAAACTTAATGGCGGAAAACTCCACCCCTCCCTCTGGCACATATGTGAGGATTCCGCTAAATTCGGTATCGCTAAGTTCGATAGCTGTGCCTAAGTAATTTATCCTTAGATGCTCTTTATCCCCGCTGAGCGGATTGCTCCGAATGCTGCCTCCGATGTTCAACCCTTGCGCCAAACTTCCAGCCAAAGAAGCCTTAAGCTCAACCTTTCCCTGCAACTCAATCTGACTTTCGGTGGCGCGTAAGTATTTGTTTGCCTCAGCCACATCAACTGAGCGCAGGTGGATGAAGGTCTCGGTGCTAATCTGACTAAAGAGGAGAGTGTGTTCTGAGGATGGAGCACTGAGACCTGTTTTCATGTTAATGCGCATTGGTTTTTGTTGCGCAGAAGTGTGCATGTCCCCGGTAAGTTCTGCCAACAGTGTTGTTTCGATCCCCGCTTGGCTTAAACTGAGATTTGCATGGCTGAATTGTAGGGGGTCATGTTCGCCGGGGTGGATGGTAATGCTCGCGTCGCTACATATGATGTCACGCCAGGTTGAGAGTATAAATGCGAGAGTATCGGTGCGGATCTCCCATCTCTGTTCGAGTGGAATCGCAAGAGAAGCGTCCGGAGTATTGTGCGCGTGGGTAGCGGCAGTTATGTGCCATATGATTTCAGGTTCGCGCAACTCCGCTCGGGTAGAGACTATCTCACCCTGAAGCAGAGGAAGGAGCTCAAGTCGAATGTGAATACGCGGCGTCTTCAGGTCAAAATGGCCAGAGGCGGAGCGCGCGTGGACATCGAGCATGTCGAAGGTTATCCCCTGCCGAAATCCGACACTGGTGTTGGTAATGTTGATCTCAACGTTGCTGTGTTGGCGCAACTGCTCGGTAAGGTAGCTTACGATGTAGTTGCGATTGTGGTGCAGCAGATACACCCCCGCCGCCCCGCCCAGAATAGCGAAAAGAAGAATAACGCAAGATATTTTAAGTATACGTTGCACCATTAGGGTCCTTTTGTATGGGCAGATTCTCTTCGTCAACAGGCCCGCGATAGAGCAATAGTGACGGGACACATATTTTCACCAGCTATAATTACACAGAGTTTTTTAGCTAATTTACAAGGGTAGTCTCCCTTGCTAGTATACGTCGGATAACCTTAACGAGTAGCGTATCTTATAAGATATAGCAGAATTGGTATGTGAATGAAAATACGGCGTCTCGAAATGGTAGGATTTAAATCGTTTGTTGAGCGAACAGTATTTTCGTTTGATGCCGGGATCACTGCGATCCTAGGCCCTAATGGGTGCGGCAAAAGTAATGTGGTTGACGCCGTGCGCTGGGTTATGGGAGAGCAGAGCGCGTCCAACTTGCGCGGACAATCGATGGGAGATGTGATCTTCGCTGGGAGCGATTCGCGACGTGCCCATGGGATGGCGGAAGTAACCCTGATCTTTGATAATAGCGGCACTCTCGAACACCCCCCCGTCACCCACCCACTGGTGAAGGAATATGCCGAAATAATGGTAACCCGGCGTCTGTACCGCAGCGGTGAGAGCGAATATTTGCTCAACAAAACCCAGTGCCGCCTAAAGGATATTACCGAGCTTTTCCTTGATACTGGGGTAGGGGCGCGCGCTTACTCCATCATTGAACAGGGCAAAGTGGCGAGTGTGCTACAAGCACGCCCTGAAGAGCGCAGGATGCTGATTGAAGAAGCCGCTGGGATCAGCAAATACAAGATGCGCAGAACGGCTGCTCTGCGCAAGATTGAGGCGGCACAGAACAACCTGCAGCGGGTTGATGATATCGTATCTGAAGTAGGGGAGCGTCTCAAGGGGTTAGAACGCCAAGCACAAGAAGCGCGGGAGTTCCGCGCCATAAGACAGCAGCTGCGCGAGTTGGACATCGGTTTGGGAGTTAAGCGCCTGCAGGAGTTGCAGAAACGCAACATTTCTCTACACCAAACGCAGGAAGAGTGTCAGGCGTGTCTACAGCAATGTGAGACTGAAGTACACCAGAATGCCCTTGCGCTGGAGCGCTGCAACATTGCCCGTGATGATGCCGAGACCGCCATGGCGCAGCAGAAAAAACAGATGTTTGCATGGCGCAATGATCTGCAGGAGTGCGAGAATTCCTCCGCGTTGGCGCGCCAGCAGCGAGAGAACCACGCCCGGCAGAAACAAGAAGCTAACGCAGAAATAGAGCTTATCAATGCCCAACTTCTGGAAGACCAGCAGCGCTTAACTGCCTTGCAACAACAGCGGGATACGCGCGCACGTGCGGTGAAGAAGATGGAATCCACCGCTGCGCACACGCGGCAAAAGTTAAACACAGTAATCGCCACTGAGCGGGAATTGCGGCACGAGGCAGACAAGGAACGGGCCAATTTACGCGAGATGGATCTGCAACGGGAAGGGTTGCGAAAAAAACTGCAGGAGATTCAGCGTGAGCAGGCCGTATTGGAGGAGCGCAAGTCACGTTTTTCCCAAGAGAGTACCCGTGCCGCTGAGGCCCTCCAACAAGCGCTGGCGGAGAAGAAGAAAAGCCAGAAACACCTGTCAGCATGTACGACTCAGGCGCAGACCGCTCGGCATGAACTGCAGCAAGTCCAAGAAGACCTGCGCCAGAAACAGCGCGAACTTAAGTGTGTGCGCCACAAGCGTGAAGAGGTATGGCAAGAGTTCCAGCAAGACAAGTTGCGTCTTGAATCGTTGCGTGAGCTGGTAGAGAGCCGCGCTGATGTTGATGCCCCCGTGCAGGAGGTGCTGCAGGATGTCGAGCTGGGGCCCAGTTTCGCAGGGATTGTGGCAGATGTCCTTAAGGTAAAGCCGGAGCACGAAGCGGCGGTCGTTGCAATTCTGGGCGAGCGCCTTGAGGCTCTCCGTTTTACCGCCGGTGCAGATGTCTCCGCAGCTTTGAGGGTCTTACGCACCCGCCCTGGACTTCATGTGTGTCAGCTTGAGGCTTCAGGACAAGAGCATAGCTGGGATGGAGGCGTTCCACTGGCGCAATTTGTCGAAGTGCCAGCGGCGTTACAGGGAGTTTTGGATGGGGTGTATCTGGTGGATGATATTATCCCTAGCCTGACGCAGGTACTTCCCCGCGGTGTAGTTTTAGTAACAGCCGCTGGTGACCTGCTCACCTGGCAGGGGAAAGTGGTGTTGGGGCGCAAGGATAACAGTAGTACCGCATTGCTGCAGAACCGTCGCCGCATCAGTGAACTTGAACAACGGATCGAGGTGCACCACAAATTGGTAGCAGAGGAAAATGTAAAATTTAAAGAGTGCAGTGATCAGCATGCAAAAGTAGAGGCGGTATCTGCCCAGCAGCACCTGGAGTGTGAGCGCCTGCACTTGCATGAGCAAGAGGCGCGGCGCAACCTTGAGAGGTGTAAGCAGCAAAGCGATGCACTCGAGCGTGAGTATCAGAGACAGCAACTGCAACAGCAGCAAAGTGCACAGCGCCTTGATTCTCTGCAGCAGGATCTTGCTCCCTTGGAAGAACGGGAGCGCATACTTGCAGAAAAGATTGACATAACTCAGCAACGGGTTGCTGAAACCGAACAGAAGTGGGAGCAGGCCCGCCTAGATGTGCAACGCCAGCAACAGCACAGTGCGGAGCAGCTTAGTGTGAATGCTGCGGCAGGAGAGCAGCTCAAGTCTCTATTTAATGATATTAAACATGCACAGCGGGATATCACGCGCCAACGCGAGCGTCTTGAATTATTGCGCCGCCGGCAGCAAGAATTTTCTACTGACATTGTTGCACTGGTACAGCAGGAAGAAGGGCTTGCTACGCGGAGGGACGTACTATTGCAAAAGCTGCGTGTTAGCAAGAAATCGGTATCTCAAGCGCAACAGGAATTAGATCAGCGGAGCGAAAAGCTGCATCAAGCACAACAGCGTGAAAGAGAACTCAGCGCAGCGCAGTATCAGGCGCGGCAGAAGCTTGATAGCAACACCTTAGAGCTGGAACACTGCACTCAGGAGATCGCTCGGCAACTGGAATGGCTTGAACAGACCTACGCGATTAAACCAGAAGAGCACGCTGCCCACCAGAAACCTCTGCCTGAGGATGCGCATGCGCGCTTGAAACGCTTGCAACGGCGCATAGAAAGTTTTGGTGAAGTGAATCTCCTTGCAGTTGAGGAATATGATGCCCTGAGCGCGCGCCACACTTTCCTGCTGGAGCAACAAGAAGATATGCTCCAGTCTATCGCTGATCTGCGCAAGGCGATAGCGCAGATTAACCGTAAGTCGCGCAGCCGTTTTAAGGAAACCTTTGCTCAGATCAATGAGCAGTTTATGCAGGTTTTTCCACGTTTGTTTTCAGGAGGTAATGCTAAGTTGATCCTCACCGAACCGGAAGATCTGCTAGCTACTGGGGTAGACATTGAAGCGCGTCCTCCAGGAAAAAAGTTGCAGAATATCAATCTTCTCTCTGGCGGGGAAAAAGCTCTGACTGCGGTGGCTCTTATCTTTGCAATTTTCCAGATAAAACCATCCCCTTTTTGTATTCTAGATGAAGTTGACGCCCCGCTGGATCATGCCAACATCGGGCGCTTTAATGCTATTGTAAAGGAGATGGCGTCAACATCGCAGTTTGTTATCATTACCCATAACACCAGAACGATGGAGATTGCTGACACTCTCTACGGCGTTACCATGGAAGAGCTGGGGGTGTCGCGGCTGGTGTCGGTTGATATGCGCGCCTACGCTGCCGAGGACAAGCGTGGATAATTTTTCATATAAACAACGTAGAAGCCTGCCCGCTGTTCTTTCCGGGGGTGAGAATGGTATTTGAGGATATCTTGGCCCCCTTGCTGAGGGTGGAATACGGGTTGCGCGGTGCCGTGCTTGTCGATGCTGACGGAGAGATGATTGCGAAAGCAGGGTTTGAGTTTGGCGCTGTCGACACGGCGCCACTGTTTGGTGCGCATCAGGGAGCAATCTTGCAGCAGCTAGCTGCTGTAGGGATGGATACTGGTGGTGAAGTGCAGGAGTTGCGTATCTGCAGTGAGAGCGAAGAGTGGTTTGTGTTTCCGGTAACAACGGAGTATTATCTGGCGCTTGCTGGATCTCGTGGCGCGTGTATAGGGCGAGCACGCGCCAGTATACGTCAGTGTATTCGGCAGCTGGATAGGGAAATAAACGCTTAACTGCGGCAGATGTGTTCGCTGCGTCTGGCGCTGCTTAAATCTATGGAAGAAATATTATGGATATCAATCAGGCAGTAGATACGCTTAAGAACTTTACGCATGATTTCATTGCGCAACTAATTATGCGGTGGCAGGGTTTTCTCCTGTGGGTGGCGCAGCAATTCTCCTCTTTTGCCAAGGTGTTGGAGGGATGGGGCGTTCCCGCACATAAAAGCCTCGCAAGCGCATATCTCGTTGCATATGTGGTTCTGGGTCTTCTGCTGAGCATATGTATTTGGCGCTTGGTGGCGATCCGCCGCAGACAGCGAGCTGGGACGGTAACAGCCCTGCCTCAGGAAGATAAGAGCATACCAGCCAAACCTCCGGCACCGGTGTCTAGACGTGAAGTGCCGCAGCCTGAAGCGGACGCAACTCAGGCCGATCTAGCTGAGGCTGTTGGGGTGGCTGTCCCTGCGGCAGAGGAGGAGCAGACCCTCTCTGTATATGAACGGATGCGCAATGGGCTTGCCAAAACCCATAAATCTTTGTTTGGCAAGCTGGATGTTATCCTTGGTGCCGGAACCAATGTAGATGCAGATACAATCGAAGAGATTGAAGAGGTTCTCGTGAGTGCAGATTTCGGGGTAAAAACCACGCAAAAACTTGTCGCAGCACTCCAGGCGCGGTTGTCTCGTGGAGAGATGCGCCAGCCGGACCAGGTGCGCAAGGCATTGCGTGAGGAGATCCTTGCCATCCTTTCTAAGCAGGACTATACCCGCGACATTAATGCTTATCACCCATACGTTATGATGGTCGTCGGGGTTAACGGAGTTGGGAAGACAACGACTATCGGCAAACTTGCGCATCAGTACAAGCAGCAGGGGAAGCGGGTTCTTCTCGGCGCTGGGGACACCTTTCGTGCCGCCGCTGCCGATCAACTGGCGGTGTGGGGCGAGCGCGCGGATGTTGCAGTGGTGCGCCACGCTGAGGGGGCAGATCCCGCCGCGGTTGCATTTGATGCGGCCAAGGCTGCCGTCGCACGTGAGGCTCAGGTGTTGATTATAGACACCGCGGGGCGTTTGCACACCAAGGTGAATCTCATGGAAGAGATGAAAAAAATTCGCCGCGTGTTGGAGCGGGAAATTCCTGCCGCACCCCACGAAACGCTACTGGTACTTGACGCCACCACGGGGCAAAATGCCTTGATTCAGGCGCGCTTGTTTCAGGAAGCTGTTGCCATAGATGGTATTATCCTCACCAAGCTTGACGGCACTGCGCGTGGCGGGATGGCTGTCGCCATTGCCGCCGAATTGCAGGTGCCGGTCCGCTATATTGGCGTAGGTGAAGGGGTGGAAGATTTGCGTCCATTCGATCCGGAAATGTTCGTTGACGCACTGTTCGAGAACCATTAAGTTTCTTGACATTTATCCGGTCATTAATTACCCTGTCTAGATGAAGAGAAATCGCTTATGAATCTGGAAAGTCTGGTTCGTTTAGAAGAAAAAATAGAGCAGTTGGTAGCGCGTCAAAAGCAATTGCAGGAAGAAAATTGCAAGCTTGTTGCGCAGAATGAAGATCTGGAACAACAGCGTGACTTTGTTGCCCAGGAGTTGGACCGCCTTATCGACAAGCTGGCTTTTCTTGACCAGGAGTCTGATTGAAGCAACGGGTAGAGGTAAATATATGCGGCCATGAATATGTTATCCGCAGTAGTCGCAGCGAGGCAGAGGTTCAGCGTGTCGCTGCATTTGTGGATAAGAAGGTCAGCGATGTAATAGCCTCCGGTGCAACAGTGGACAGTCTGCATGCGACTGTTTTGGCCCTTATGAACGTTGCAGGTACTTACCTAGACCTGCAGGCAAAGGTTGAACAGGGTGAAGACGCAACAGAGCGCATAAAAACACTGAACCAGAAACTAGAAGAGGCCCTAAAGTAAGAATATGTTCGGGCAACTTCTTTTATTCCAGACCACGGTTCCTCTTCGGTCGTAACAGATCGGGGTGTGGAAGGCAGATATAGCGGAATAGGTGTGAAGATGTCACCTCCGATGTATTTGATTTGATACACGCAAGTGGCCAGACATACGCAGGTACAATTGGTTTTGTCTGGCGCGGAATTATATAGGGTTAGTTCATCGTTGATTGTTAGCGACGCCAAGCACATATCTTACATATCTTGTGTGCTACACGTGTTTTATGCCGCCATAGAATGCAGTTCATGATAAGGTAATGGCTTGGCTAAATACCTTTGCATTGCAGATTAATCAACAGAATACCTGACTCAAACAATAACTCCCCTGAAACACCACTCTCCTGTGGGTGTTTTCCCTACCCCCCTTATGTTACAAAATCTAGAGATTTTTCAGGCGTAATTGCCCCCATTGTTGTAGGCAGGATTGATGCCGGTGCCGAGCAAAGTTAGCACAATAAAGGCAGCTCTTAGGCAGCGCCATTCCGCTCAGCGAGAGCGCATGGAGTGTGCTCTAGTGCATGATTTGAGCTGGCGCGCACAGAGCAGGGTGCTTGAGTTGCCCCAGTTCGCTAAGGCGCGTGCTGTTGGGTTGTACTCTCCCTTGGGCAACGAAGTGCATACGCAGTTGCTATGCGAAGAAGCATTAAGGCATGGTGTCGAGGTGGCTTTTCCCAGCGTAACCCGCTCCAACATGGAGTTTGTACGCTGTGCCCCTGGTTGTGGGTGGGTGGCTGGAGCATTTGGTATTCTAGAGCCCAAGGTTAAGTCTCAGCAACACAGGGAATGTGTCGTCTCTCCCGGGGTCTTTGATGTGATAATTGTTCCCGGCGTGGCTTTTGACCGTTTGGGGAGTCGACTCGGATATGGTAAAGGGTTTTATGACCGATATCTGCCTCAGTGCAGAGCGCAATGTGTCTTTATCGGTTTGGCATATGATTTTCAACTAGAAGATAGGCTTCCGCGTGAACGCCATGATGTCTGCCTTGATTATGTCGTCACCGATGCGAGAACTATCGATTGCGCGGTGACTAGGTGGGGTCCATCGGAGTGAACACGGGTTGGGTTCTTCAATAAATTAGCGCATTGGCGCTGGAGGTTATACAGCTATGGATGGAGGATTTGTGTTTTTCCTGTTAGTCCTGGCAGTGGCGGGAGGCGGCTTTGCCGGTTCTCTCATTCGCCAACGTATGGATGAGTCGCGCACTGGCAGTGCAGAGCAATTAGCGCAGCAAATTGTCAGTGATGCAAAAAAAGAGGCTTTGACCCTGCGTAAGGAAGCAGAGTTGCAGGCTAAGGATACTGTGTTTGAGGCAAAATCCGCGTGGGAAACCGAAGCGCGTGACCTTAGACGTGAACTGCAGTCACAAGAGAAACGTTTGAATCAGCGTGAAGAGAACTTAGATAGGAAAGACCTGGCCCTGGAAGATCGGGACAAGGATTTGCAAAAGCGCGAACGCGATCTCGCCTCGCAGGAAGGGCGCGTTCGCAAAATGGAGAGTGATGCTCAAGAACTGCTTGAACAACGGCGTGAAACGCTGGAGCAGGCCGCATCTCTTTCATCGGAGGAAGCTAAAAAACAGCTTATTCAGGGTCTTGAAAGCCAGGCCCGCCACGATGCAGCCAAAAAAATAAAGCAGATTGAAGATGAGGCGCGCGAGCAGGCAGATAAGAAAGCAAAAGAGATACTGTCTCTGGCAATTCAACGCTACGCAGGAGACTATGTCGCAGAGAAAACTGTAAGTGTTGTTGCGCTTCCTTCGGATGAGATGAAAGGGCGCATCATTGGGCGCGAGGGGCGAAACATTCGCGCAATCGAGGCGGCGGCGGGGATCGACCTGATTATCGATGACACTCCAGAGGCTGTGATTATCTCCGGATTTAACCCAGTTAGGCGGGAAATAGCCCGTATCGCCCTCGAAAAGCTTGTAGCTGACGGACGCGTGCATCCGGCGCGTATTGAAGAGGTGGTTAACAAGGCGGAAGAGGATGTGCGTCAGTCGATCCGTGAGGCGGGTGAACAAGCCACCTTTGATGTCGGGGTGCATGGGATTCACCCGGAAGTGGTCAAACTTTTGGGGCAGCTAAAGTATCGCACTTCGTACGGACAAAATATTCTCAAGCACTCCCTTGAAGTAGCGTTCCTCTGCGGTGTCATGGCAGCGGAAATCGGTATTAATATAAAGCAGGCCAAGCGCGCAGGGCTATTGCACGACCTGGGCAAGGCGGTAGACCACGAGGTTGAGGGGTCCCACGCCAAGATCGGTGCCGACTTGGCAAGAAAATACGGCGAGTCCAGTGAGATTGTACACGCTATTGCTGCCCACCATGAGGAAGAAAAGCCATCTACCGTTCTTGCCGTGCTGGTACAGGCAGCGGATGCCCTCTCAGGTGCGCGCCCAGGTGCGCGGCGCGAAATGCTAGAGATGTACGTGAAGCGACTCGAAGATCTGGAGCGTATTGGTACCGCCTTTGAGGGGGTAGAGAGTTGCTACGCCATCCAGGCTGGACGTGAGATTCGGGTTATGGTGTCTAGTTCCAAAATAACCGATGAACATGCACACGTGATCGCGCGCGACATTGCCCGCAAGATTGAAGATGAAATGACATACCCGGGGCAGATTAAGGTCAATGTCATCCGTGAAACTCGGGCGGTAGACTATGCCAAATAGGTGCTCTAACAGCAGCATGGGGAGGACCTTGTGAAGCTCCTGTTTATTGGTGATGTCGTAGGACGGGCGGGACGCAATATGCTTTCTGCCCATCTGGAGCGACTTGTCGACTCGTATAGTGTCGATTTTGTAGTAGTCAATGGGGAGAATGCTGCAGGTGGCTTCGGCTTGACTGATGATATAGTGCGCTCTTTTCGCAAATTGGGAGTTCATGTCATCACCTCCGGCAACCACATATGGGATAAAAGAGAATTTTACCCATCTCTCGACCGATTTGAAGATGTGTTGCGCCCCGGAAATTACCCCTTGGGCGCTCCAGGGCGCGGATTTGGCGTATATGAAACCAATGTTGGCACTCGGGTTGGAGTTATAAATCTACAAGGACGCGTGTTCATGGGCGAGCTCGATTGTCCCTTCCGTACTGCCGATACCTTTTTGGAGCAGATGGCCTCAGGTGTGGATGTGATCTTTGTTGATTTTCATGCTGAAGCTACCAGTGAAAAGATGGCACTTGCCCACTATCTTGACGGGCGGGTGGCTGCGGTGATAGGCACGCATACGCATGTGCCTACTGCAGACGAACATATTCTTCCTGGTGGAACAGGGTACCAAAGTGATGCTGGGATGACCGGGAGCCGCGATTCTGTTATTGGGGTGCGGAAAGATATCGCGGTGGAAAAGTTTGTTACCCAATTGCCGGCTCGCTTTGAAACGGCAAAAAAAGATCCCATTCTCAGCGGCGTATTGCTGAGTATCAATGAAACAACGGGGCTCTGTGAGGCGATAGAGCGAATTCAGCGCGGTCCGGACAAATAACCACAGAAATGTGTGTCAGTTGTTCGCAGATTTTACGTGTAGCTACACTAGTATAATGCAGATAGGCAGGATAGAGATATGAACTTTGTGGAAGAGTTAAGGTGGCGCGGGATGATTCACGACATCACCCCAGGGACTGAAGCGCAACTTCAAAAAGAGATGACGACAGCCTATGTTGGAATAGACCCCACCGCCGACTCGCTGCATATTGGGCACTTGGTGAGTGTTATGATGCTGAAGCATCTACAGCTTGCTGGGCATAAGCCTATTGCCCTCATAGGAGGCGCTACCGGAATGATTGGCGACCCTTCCATGAAGTCTGCGGAGCGCAATCTGCTCGATGAGGAAACTTTGCGCCACAATCAAAAGTGTATAAAAAAACAGCTAAAGAAATTTCTCGATTTCGAGTCTGACGCTCCTAACGCTGCGGAGTTGGTGAACAACTATGACTGGATGAAAGAGTTCAGCTTTCTAGGGTTTATCCGCGACATCGGCAAGCACATCACTGTCAACTACATGATGGCTAAGGACAGTGTAAAGAAACGTCTGGGAGAAGAGTCCAAGATGGGCTTGTCATTTACTGAGTTTACATATCAGCTTGTTCAGGGCGCCGACTTTCTTCATCTGTATCGCGAAAAAAACTGTAGATTGCAAATGGGCGGCTCCGACCAGTGGGGAAATATTACCACTGGGACAGAGCTCATCCGGCGCAAAGAAAGCGGAGAAGCCTTTGCCCTGACGTGTCCTCTTATTACCAAGGCCGACGGTGGAAAGTTTGGAAAAACTGAAGATGGCAATGTGTGGCTGGATGCCCGCCTCACAACTCCATACAAGTTTTATCAGTTTTGGCTCAATGTTTCTGATGCGGATGCGGAGAAATATATCAAGATATTTACTCTCTTAGGTAAAGACGAGATTGCTGCTCTGATGCAGGAACAGAATGCGGCCCCGCATTTGCGCCCGTTACAGAAGCGCCTTGCACAAGAAGTTACGTGCATGGTGCATGGCGAAGAGGAATACTGCAATGCTGTGGAGGCATCGCAGATTTTGTTTGGAAAAGCGACAGCACAGAGTTTGGCTAAGCTCGATAAGGATACCTTCCTGGCGGTGTTTGAAGGGGTCCCTACGTTTGAAGTTCATGGCAGCATAATTGCTGCGGGCATCTCCGTAGTTGAACTCCTTACAGAAGAAACTGATGTGTTCCCTTCTAAGGGGGAGCTACGGCGTACGGTAAAGGGAAATGGTCTGAGCATAAACAAAGAGAAGGTCTCCGATCCGGACTATGTAGTTACGGCAAAGAATCTTATTAATGGAACCTACCTGCTGATACAGAAGGGCAAGAAGAACTACTACATTATAGAAGTGTTGTAGGCGCGCCTTTTGGAAGACTCTCAGCTCTGAGTTCGGAGTTGCAAGAAAAGAGGTTGACTCTCGCGGACGTCACATGTATAAACACGCTTCCTATCGAAAACATGTTTTCTATTTATAGAACAGACATGCCGAGTAGATAAAGAGTTAGAGAAACGAGGGCGGTAAAAAAGCGAACAAAAGCGCTTGACAGATAGGGCGCTATTCGTTAGAGTTCATC